>JABAOH010002592.1_pt1 | contig 28762 bp, 21 predicted proteins | sample 7062181 | NCBI WGS metagenome assembly JABAOH01 (sample SAMN14538630, study PRJNA623070) | marine sediment metagenome | biome: marine biome [ENVO:00000428]; feature: marine pelagic biome [ENVO:01000023]; material: deep marine sediment [ENVO:00002113]; isolation source: pool of 5 deep marine...
ACGCTCCTGTCTGGCCTGTGAGCCTAAGACCTCTTCAGCAAGGGAGCTAAAATTTGTATTGCCTCTGCTGGCAGGGTCGTACTCACTGATGGGTTGGCCAAAACTGGATGCTTCCTTAATCTTGGTATTGAAACAGACAACTGTCCGGAACATTTTATCAGCGAAGTGGCTGCGCAACTCGGCCAAAATTTCTCTGGCCATCTTGGTCCTTATATCATACATGCTCGCCAAGACCCTGACATCGACCTGCTGGCTGTGTCGTCTGCAGAGTATGCTGAGAGTCTCAAGCTGCCTGCTAAGCCCGTGGAGCGCGAAGTAGCCAGTCTCGACCGGAACAATAACATCAGTGGCCGCCCTTAGTGCATTGAAAGTCAACAGGCTCACGGCGGGGGGACAATCGATTACGGTGTAGTCATAATCGCTCTCTATCACGTTCAAGGCATCTTTCAGGCAGCATTCACGTTCGGCGATACCGACCATCTGCTGCTCGAACGCAGAAAGGTCTAAGCTGGCCGGCGCCAGCTCAAGCCTGTCGCTAATCTGCCAGAGTATTTCTGTGAGCTTAATCGGCTCGTTTCTGCTTGTGCTTATCAGCACATCGTAGATACTCTGCTCGATCTGCTCCTCGGGCACAGCCAGGCCGACCGCGCAATGGGACTGAGGGTCCATATCGACCAGCAGGACTCTTTGGCCCGCCACGGCAAGAGCACTGGCCAGGTTTATCGATACCGTTGTTTTGCCACAACCACCTTTTTGATTAACAACCGCTATTGTTCTCATAATTTCTCTCCAGCTCCGGGTTCCAATTTCGCAATTTACTGCAAAACAGGGTCCGGTCTAAAATGACAGTCCGAAAAACCCCTTCTTGCCGTGGAAAACGGCTTTTCAACACTATAAAAACACCTAAACACCTTTTAATTTTAATCGGCAAAAAAATACGAAAAACTTTATCTTTTTATGGGACGGGCCAATAAAAACACAACTACCCACACCGATAGCCGATATTACCGGGCTCTTGACGGTAATGAAAATATACAAAAGGAACCCTGAATGTACGCCGCGGCTACAGAAGCGGTATCGATAATCTCTATTGCCAGTATAAAAAACCTATTTTCTCTCAACGAGCCGGCTTTTCAGCTTGGATTATTAAGGCAAACTGGTATATTGTGCAGCGTTTGATTCAGCATATACACTTTAGGATAGAAATTAGGAGACAGACCTATGAAAGAGAAGATTATAGGACGTCGCAGTTTTTTGAGGTATGCCGCTGCGGTTACGGCTGGAACAGGCCTGCTGAGTGAGTCCGGCTTTGCCGGAAACAGGCAGAAAGGCGCCAAATTACGCAAAGCCCTTCAATTAGGGATGCTGCCGCGGGAACTTTCCAATGCGGACAAACTCAAATTAGCGAAGAAATGCGGCTTTGACGGCATCGAAACTAATTGGATGGAAGACCTTGATGCAGCGCGGGAGCTTGGCAGGCTGGCCCGGCAGGCCGGGGTTCCGATTCATTCAATCGTGCGCGGCGGGTGGGATGCGCCGTTTTCCGACCCCGACCCAAAGGTGATAGAAAAGGGCCTTGCTTCAATGGAAACTGCTCTGCGCAGCGCAAAAGCATTGGGCGCCGATGCGGTGCTGTTAGTGCCCGCAATAGTTAATGAGAACGTCAGCTACGCCCAGGCCTACAAACGCTCACAGACACATATAAAGAAAGTTCTGCCGTTGGCTGAGGAGCTCGGCGTAATCATCGCGGTCGAGAACGTCTGGAACAAGTTTCTGCTGAGCCCGCTCGAATTCGCACGGTATGTGGATGAGTTCGAGAGCCCCTGGCTCAAGGCCTACTTCGATATCGGCAACGTTATCCTCTTCGGGTACTCACAGGACTGGATACGCACGCTCGGCAAGCGTATTGTCAAAATTCATCTGAAAGATTTCAAACGTCGCGGCTATCAATGGACCAATCTGCTGGATGGCGACGTGAACTGGCCCCAAGTACGCAGGGCATTGGATGAAATCGAATACGACGGTTATTTGACTACCGAGCTGCGAGGTGGTGACGAAGCCTACCTGAAAGATTTGGCCGGACGTATCGACCGTTTTTTCGCTATGTAGTAACCTAATAAGAGTCACAAATGCAGCAAAAAGAAACTTGGAGCTTTTAGCAACGGTACAACACGTCGGACAGGCAACGAAGAATTTTCTTGCTCTCGGTGACAATCCCAACCATAATAACGTCGGTATAAGCAGGCTTTTGTACTTTTGATGAGAGCAGCCACAACAACCTGCAAAGAACCAAACAGCAACCGCAAGCCGGCACGGCGAGCGAGGCGGCGTTGAGCTTATCCATTTGCTAACTGAAAGGAGGCACACATAAAAATCAAACATATCTCTTCAATAGGATACGCCTTGCTAATGGCAGTTTCACCGGCCATAGCACAGCAGACAACCTCGCCAGGGGACCTCAAGAAGAGCGCTCCGTCATACGCCGGATACAAGCTTGTCTGGGCCGATGAATTTAATAAAGAAGGTCGGCCGGAGCCTGAGAAGTGGACCTATGAGCAGGGTTTCGTCCGCAATAGAGAACTCCAGTGGTATCAACCCGACAACGCTCGATGTGAAAATGGCCTTCTCATAATTGAGGGCCGACGCGAACGCAAAAAGAACCCCCGCTACAAGCCCAACAGCAATAACTGGAGAGAGAACAGGCAATATGCTGAGTATACATCTGCCAGCGTGACGACCAGGGATTTGCACAACTGGATGTACGGTCGGTTTGAAATGCGAGGACGGATCGACACTCGTGCCGGCCTCTGGCCTGCCTTCTGGACGTTAGGCGTCAAAGGACAGTGGCCGAGCAACGGCGAGATTGACATTATGGAATACTATCGAGGTATGCTTCTGGCAAACGCGGCCTGGGGTACAGAGAAGCGATGGGTGCCCAAGTGGGACGACATCAGGATACCAATCACCGACTTCAACGACCCCAACTGGTCGGCGAAGTTCCATATATGGCGGATGGACTGGGATGTGAACAGCATCAAGCTCTATGTTGACGAGATACTGCTGAATACCATCGACCTGAAGACAACGTTTAACAAGGACAAGGAAAGAAAGAATCCATTCCGGCAGCCACACTATATAATCCTTAATCTTGCCATCGGCGGGTCGTCAGGAGGAGACCCTTCAAGCACGGAATTTCCGGCAAGATTCGAGGTGGACTATGTGCGTATTTACAAAAAAATAGAATAACAAGGCCTGCCAGTTATTAACGATTGCCGGTCGTGTATGGAAAACGATGTCCGTCCCCAACAGACCGGCGTTGTTATAAAGCACGAAACTTTTTTCGTTAATTATTCAAGTGGTTAACGAATACGGACGCCTCAATCGAGGCCTGTATTACTAATATCAAATAATCCAGATGTCCCGGCCCCTTGTCACTGCTCAGGTTAGGCTCTTCGGCTTCGCTCGAAATGGCAACGAAAAATGCGCAATAAAATGGTTCCTGTCAGGTACTCCATTACAAAACAGGAACCATTAACGCTGAACAACGAACAGGACTCAATTATCTGTTGTGTACTTCAGTATTCGGCACAGTTCGGTCGTGTTATCCTTTTACCTTGACCTTGACGGCCTTGGCTTTTTCGGCCTTGGGCAGCGTTATGTTCAGTACGCCGTCTTTGCAGGTTGCATCGATTTTACCCTGGTCAACCTCGGTGGACAAGGTCACCTCTCGCCTGAAGCTGCCATAGGTGCTTTCAACATGGTAGAAGCCTTTTTCCTTTTTCTCTTCGGTCAGCTTCTTTTCCCCGCTGATGGTCAATGTGTTGCCATAGACGGAGATTTCGATATCTTCAGCCTTGCAGCCGGGGACCTCAGCCCTTACGATAATCGCATCTTCTTCCTCGGCAACGTCGATTGCGGGCCAGGCTTTGTATCCTGCAAACGGCCTATCCAGTCCTCTAAAGAAGCTGTCAAACAAATCGTCCATCTCACTATGAAGCCTTGCCAAACCGCCTCTGTTTCCTTTGTTAAATCTTACCAGTGTCATAGTTACACCTTCCTTTCTTTCTCTTATCGATCTATACTTTTCAAATTCCCTTTACTAAACAAACTCCATTAAACACAATAAGCAAACTCCGTGCCAGATTATCAATTGACGATAAATGCTTAAAAATAACGAAAAAAGGGCTTTTTCGCCCTATCATTAGCCTGTCTAAGCTGTCAATTTGGCATTTTTCTGCTAATAGATATGGTTGTTGGGTCAGCCGAGCAAAGGTTGCCAGCCACCTGCGATTTTCAGGAATGAACCGTCAGAATCTATTCTTTCGTCGGCGGGCTGAAGTACTGGAAGAACTCCGAATCGCCGGGCAAAACGATGGTCGTACCTTCGCCGAGGGAATTGCCATAAGCTTCCAGAGTCCGGACAAATGAGTAAAACTCAGGGTCCTTTTCATAAGCCTGGGCATATATCTTGAGGGCCTCGGCGTCGCCTTCACCCTTTGTTTTCTCGGCCTGCATGTAACTTTCTGCGAGCAGAATTGTCTTGTCTTTGTCGGTCTGGGCCTTAATCTTTACGGCCTCTTCCTCACCTTCAGAGCGATATTTTTTTGCGATTCTCTCCCTTTCGGCCCTCATTCGGGCATAGACCGAATCTGTAACCTCCTGCGGCAGGTCGGCCCGCTTTATACGCACATCGACAACCTGGATTCCATATTCGGCGGCTTTCTGGGCGCACTGCTCAGCCACTTCGTGCATTATCTGCTGGCGGTTGACCGAAACTATTTCCGTCAAGGTGTGCCTGGCAAGCTCTTCACGCATCTCGGAAAAGACGATATCATCCAGTCTTGACTGAGCGCCGAACTCATTTCCTACGGTTTGATAGAACTTGAGCGGCTCGATGATTTTCCACCGGGCATAGTTATCAATAACCAGGTGTTTTTTGTCATCGGTTATAATTTTTGCCGCAGCAGCGTCATATTCCATTACCCTGGCTTCGAACTTGTGCTCTTTCTGAATTAGTGGAATCTTGAAGTGCAGGCCGGGCCGTTTTACTTCTCTTACGAATTTCCCCAACTGAGTGACAATGGCCTGCTCGGTTTCATCTACCGTGAACAGCGAAGTGGCCAATGCCGCTGCAATTATCACAATTATTAAAATCCCAATGATAACTTTTATATTCATTTTTACCTCCGTCTTTCCGGGTTTGGATTTTGCGGTGTATTGCTAAATTCAGCCTGCTCTATTCGCACATCGGTAACTTGGATACCATAGTCGGCGGCTTTCCGGTTGCACTGATCGGTTATTTCGTCCATTATCTGCTGGCGGTTGACTGAAACTATTTCCATCAAGGTGTGCCTGGCAAGCTCTTCTCGCATTTCAGAAAAAACGATATCATCCAGTCTTGACTGTGCGCCGAACTCATTTCCTACGGTTTGAAAGAACTTGAGTGGGTCGATGATTTTCCACTGGGCATACCTATCAATAACGAGGTGCTTTTTGTCATTGGTTATAAATTTTGCCGCAGCAGCGTCATATTCCCTTACCCCTGCCTCGAACTTGTGCACTGCCTGAATTAGTGGAATCTTGAAGTGCAGGCCGGGTTGTTTTACTTCTCTTACGAATTTTCCTAACTGAGTGACAATGGCCTGCTCGGTTTCATCTACAGTGAACAGCGAAGCTGCCAATGCCGCTGCAATTATCGCGAAGAATGCAATCACACTGATAAGCTTCTTACTCGTTTTTACCTCCTACTCTCCGGATTTGGATTTTGCGGTGTATTGCTAAACGGGGCACCCTCGAGGGGCAAAAGTTTCAGCAGGCCTTCTGAGGTCTCGGAATCTATTATAAACTTTTTGATGCCCGGGAGCACTTGCTCCATCGTTTCCAAATATAGCCGTTTTCGAGTTACATCTTTTGCCTTTTGGTACTCATTAAGCACGGCCAAAAATTTCGCCACATCACCCTGTGCCCGCTTTATCTTCTCTTCCTTGTAAGCCTCAGCCGCCAGGACTATGCTCCTGGCTTCGCCGCGTGCCTTGGGGATGATGTCCTCTTTATAGCCCTCGGCTTCCTGTATCAATTTGTCCTTGTCCTCCTTGGCGCTTACCACATCACTAAATGATGCTGCAACCTCTTTTGGCGGCTGAACAGTCTGAAGCTTGACCTCGATTATTCGAATGCCGCTTTCGTATCCATCGATTATTTCCTGAAGGAGTGTTCGGATGTCGATTTCCACCTGCAGCTTTTCCCTGATGAGCACATCGTCGATTGGCCTTTCGCCGACAACCTGCCGCAGCGCCACTTCGGCTGCGTCTTTAATCGTACCCTGGGGCCCTTCCAGATTGCGTACATTAAACAGATAGTCGGCGGCGTCCTTTATCTTATACTGGACTATGATTTGGGCATCGATAATTTGCTCATCACCGGTAAGCATCAGTGACTCTTCGGGGTGGAACCTGTACCTGGCCGGCGGGCCCGGACTAACGGTTTCAAAGCCTATTTCTATTCGCCGTACCTGCTGTATCTTCGGCTTGTTGACTTTTTCGATCGGTGGGGGCAGGCGGTAATGCGGACCCGGCTCAGTTGTCCTCACAACCTTACCAAATCGGCGTACAACCCCCTGCTCATCAGGTCCTACGATATATATCCCCGACAAAAGCCATAGTGCCAATAAAATCGGGACCGCCCATTTGAGCCAGAAGGTCCACTGTTTGGGAAGTGTGAATTTTATCCTGTAATCATCTTCCCACTGACTTATCCGTTCCATATGAAACCCTTTCCAGGAAATTAACAATGTAAAGTCGCTACCGCATATTATCAATTATAGATAAGCCCGGCATTGTGTCAATAAAATTTAGATATAGGCGGAGCTTGCCCGGCTGCGATTGTTTCGTTATTATATGGCATTATTCCGAATTATGCACAATGTATCATCGATATGTAAGAGAAGGACTTTACTTAAGGAAGCAAAAACAAAATGGCTGAAAACAAAACAAATCTAAAACTGGATACTCTGCCTGAGCAAATACACGATAGTCTGAAGGATTTCGCCGATAAGCTCACTGCAGAATTAGGTGATAATCTGCAGAGCATAACAGTGGTCGGCAGCAGTCTGACCATAGATTTCAGGCCCGGCCAAAGCGATATCAATACCGTGCTCGTCTTGAGGAGGCAGACTTTAGCTTCGCTCAATGCCATTGCCGCTCTTGCCAAGCCGATGAGAAAGAAACGCATCTCACCGCCCCTGCTTATGACAGAATCTTATATTGAACAGTCACGTGACGTATTCGGCGTTGAGCTCCTGGACTTCCAGCTCACACATCACACAATCCTTGGCAACGACCCTTTTACGGCGCTGACTTTTGACAAAAAAGACGTTCGCCTCCAGTGTGAACGGGAGCTAAAAGCAATGCTTATCAGATTAAGGCAGGGCTATATCGCTGCGGCGGCTAATAAAAAACTTGTCCGGGATGTTCTGATTTCAACGACAAAAGGGCTGATGCCGCTCCTGCGATCAATGCTGTGGTTAAAAGATATCGACCGGCACGCTAAGTCCGAACCAACAATCCACGAAGCGGTTGAGCAGTTTTTAATCAACAAGGATTCTCTGATAACCACAAGAAAATGGCAGCACCAAAAGGCGCGAATCAGTGAGATTGAACTGGAAAGTGCCTTTGAATCTGTTTATGCAACTGTTGAACAATTAGCTCTTTTCGTTGATAAACTCGAGGTCTGATTATGCGACATTTCTTTCCTAAGCTAATAGCAGCGTTTCTGGTAATATCGTCTGCGACAATAACCTGCTGGGCGGTGGTCGACTTGCCGATGCCGCGCCATTACGTGGAAGATTACGCCAACGTGGTAACCGCTTCACAAGAACGGTCGCTAAACGGGATACTACAGGAGCTGGAACAAAAAACCGGCGCGCAGTATATCATCCTGACCGTGGACACAACCGGAGTGATGCCGATTGAGCAATTTTCAATTGAATTAGCTGAGAAATGGAAGCTCGGACAAAAAGGCAAAGACAATGGAATGCTGTTCGTCCTCGCGAAAAACGACCGAAAAGGTCGATTTGAGGTCGGCTACGGTTTGGAAGGCTTTATAACGGACCAATTCTGCGGCTGGGTCGGCAGGAATTTCCTTGTTCCATATCTCAAGCGAGGCAATTACAGCGAAGGAATTTATCAAGCCAATTTAAAAATCGTCCAGAAAATAGCTGACGAATATCAAGTTTCTTTGACCGGCATGCCCAAGGTGGCGCCCCTCGGCGTTGGACGCAGAAACATAAGAAGAGGCCTGCCTTGCTGTAGTGTACTGCCGCTTTTAATTTTCATGCTCCTTATATTCGGTGGAAGGGGCAGAGGAATGGGGATGCTGTTTTTTCTGCCGTTTATGTTAGGAGGTTTCGGCGGCCACGGTGGCTACGGCAGGAGCGGTTCGTTCGGGGGCGGCAGCTTCGGCGGTGGATTCGGCGGGTTCGGCGGCGGAATGGGCGGCGGGTTCGGCGGCGGCGGTGCAAGCAGCGGCTGGTAGTAAGGAATTTAAATAAGGTAAGAATTAGAAGGAATAGGAAAATGAAAAAATCAGGCAAAATTTGGGTCGTCCTAATCGTGGTATTAGCCTTTTTCTTGCTATTAGGCATCGGTGTATTCCGCTGGTATATCAGCGGTTATAACCGGGCGGTCAACCTCGAACAGGGCGCGGAAAAGGCCTGGGCGGATATCGACGCCGCTTTGCAGCGAAGGCTCGACCTGGTGCCAAACCTCGTCGAAACGGTCAAAGGATATGCCGGACACGAAAAAGAGCTCTTCGAAAACATTGCCAAATCGAGGGAGAAATATTTTCAGGCCGGCAACAGGGCGGGTAAGATTGAGGCGACCAATGAGCTGAGCGGATTTTTGTCGCGGCTTTTGATGTTACAGGAAAACTATCCGCAGCTAAAGGCCAACGAAAACTTTCGGGACCTTCAGGTTGCGCTCGAAGGCACGGAGAACCGCATTAACGTAGCCCGTACAAGATATAACCAGGCGGCTGAGCAGCTGAACGCTTATTACCGGCAGTTCTTCGGGTCGTTTTTCTGTAAAAAGGCGGGAGTAGAAAAAGTCGAATACTTCGAGGCCAGCGAGCGGGCAAAGACTGAAGTACCCAAAGTAGAATTCTAAACACACTGGATGGCACCACCCCCCAAACAAGTATGAGGGTGCCACACTGTTTTCTTTCATAACCTAAAGGGCCTTAAGATAATGGAAAAGCCAAAGGGCAAAAGCCCAAGAGAAAGCGCAGTGGAATCAAGGTACCTACTTATGCCCCACCAAGCCAATCCTCAGGGCACCGCGTTCGGCGGAGCGATTGTGGCCTGGATTGATATGGTGGCGGCAATGGTGGCCCAGAGACACAGCGGAAAAGAAGTTGTCACTGCGGGCATCGATTCGCTGGTCTTCAAAGAGCCGATTCGTGTGGGCGACCACGTTGTATTAAAGGCATCCATAAATTATGTCGGCCGTTCTTCAATGGAGGTGGGCGTCCAAGTCAGCAAAGAAGACCCACAGGGTGGTGATAAAGTTATAGCTACGACGGCACATCTGACTTTTGTCGCGCTGGACGAGAACAAAAAGCCGACGGCGGTCCCGCCGATACTGCCCGAAACAGAAGATGAAAAAAAACGCTACGATAACGCCAAACATCGTGTCAAAGCCCGAAAAGAACTGTTAGAGAAAATGAACTGATACGTGACTGATTCTCAAACCGCTTCAAAGGAGTATGAGCCGTGAAAAGTGAAAGGCAAGGTTCATAGTGAATGCACTCGAGGTCAAGACACTGACGAAATGGTATGGATCAGCCAGAGGCGTTGAGGGCTTATCCTTCAGCATCAGAAAAGGTGAGATTTTCGGTTATCTTGGTCCGAACGGATCAGGCAAGACCACGACCATACGCTGTCTTATGGGCTTGCTCAGGCCTACGAGCGGAGAATGCCGTGTATTAGGAAAACGCATTGTACCGGGGCGGGCAACTCAACACACACATATCGGCTATCTGCCCGGTGAATTTCGCATCTGGCCGAGGCTGACGGCCCGAAAGTCACTAAGGATACTGGCAAGACTCGGCCACGGCAACAAAGTGGACAAACGACAGGAAGAACTGGCCGAAAGGCTCGACCTGGCTCTTGATCGCCGAGCCGGCGCTCTGTCAAAGGGCAATCGTCAGAAAGTGGGTGTCGTCTATGCATTTCAACATCAGCCTGAAGTGCTAATTCTGGATGAGCCAACGATCGGACTTGACCCGCTCGTGCGTCAGGTTGTTCTTGACCTNNCTCAGTGAAGTGGCGGCGGTGTGCGGCCGGGCAGCTATATTGCGCGAGGGCCGACTTGCTGAGCTTGCTTCCATCTCGAGAATTGTCAAGCAGGGCCAAAGACGCTTGAAGGTCTGGTTTGCTGCAGGAACGCAGGCTCCACGCTTACCCGTTGACCAACTGCCGGGAGTTCGCCTGATTCAACAGGATTTGGTATCGCTTCATTTGGCCTACCGGGGCTCCATTGAGCAGGTTTTGAAGTGGCTCGCTCAATACCCTGTGGACCGAATCTCAACACCGGAAACTTCCCTCGAAGAAGCGTTCATCCAATACTACAACAAGAATCTGCCCACCGGTGCTACAACGCATCGAGACTCCGGCCCAAAGGAGGTTGCCGATGGGCAGTAAAATACATTCACCATTTCCATGGACATTGCTGCGGTTTTGGACACTCCGCATTCTTCCGATATGGTGCCTTATTGCATTGGTGATTTTTCTTTTTCAGATAGCCGTCTGTGGCATCGTACATGACAATGAAAGCGTAAAGACACTTCTTCAGTTTCTTGACATGCTTCCATCATTTTTCAAAACAGCCTTAGGTGGTGAGGGACTAAAGATTGGCAATGTGTCGGGTCTAATCGCTATCGGTTATAACCATCCCCTTGTTCTGACCCTGTATATGCTGTTTGCGGTTGGCGTCCCTACCGGCCTGCTCGCCGGCGAAGTCCAAAAAGGGACTATGGAATTAATTTTGACCCGACAAGCCACAAAAACTCATGTTTATATATGCGCCGGCCTTATAACGGTCACTGGCATGTTTGCACTGGTCATTGTTATGTTCCTGGGGACGATTGCCGCCACCAACTTGTACGACTTCGGAAAAGCAGTCCCCCTATATGCCTTTTTCAAAATAGCAATCAATGGCGGGGTGCTCGCCAGTGCTGTAGGAGGCATTGCACTTCTTGCGGCCGCCTGCTTTCGCCGCAATATAGCCGTAGGGCTGACGGTCGCTTATTTGGTGGTGAACTACTTCGTAGCGATTATCGCAGAATGGTGGCCTCAAATGAAATGCCTAAGACCCACAACCATTTTCTATTATGTTCACGGCCCGGAGATATTTAATGAATCCGTGTGGCCTATAGGCGACCTATGTGTATTAATATCAATACTTGTCGTTTCCACCTTGCTGGGTGGTGTCATCTGGTCACGCCGCGACCTTCCGCTGTAAAACGTGGCTGCGCTGCCCGGAAGAGTTACCGTAGCCTTACCGTCGCAACTCTGTCTTGAGGAGGCATGTATTATTTTAGGCCATATTAGTTTTTCGTTCGGGACAGAGATTCGGCACGGCGCTTTGACTCAGGAATAGCCTGAATGTCTATCTTGCCCGTTTTTCTCGCACCCGGGGCTTTTGGTGCCGTATTTGTCTTTGAGCATTTCTCGCTTCTGGTAGCATTGCTCTGTGAAAACTGCAATTTCCGAATCGATATTTGCGTCCGGAGAATCACCGAAGAAGGCATGGATAATCGGAAAGACCAAATCGGGTTTTCTCTTTCTTAGCTCTTTTGCCATTGCCTCTATTTTCGCGGTTGCAACTCCTTCCTGCATGCAGGTAAAGGGCCCCACGTGAAATATCCCCGAGATATAGGCGTCACCTACCGGCGCAATTAAATCATTCATAAAATGATAAGCGATGCCCGTACTGAGCGGAGATTCTCCTTCGATATTGCCGTGACATTCATGATTTTTCTCCAGTGTCTCTATCATATCAATGGGCTTCGGGAGGACATGCCTGCCGTGAAGGACTTCGTGAAACGGTTCGGCTATTTTATCCTCGATGGAAGACATATACCTTCCTTTAAGAAAAGACCTGGCAAATTTTCCGGCTACATTTAACGTCCTGCTTAGATTGAAACTATTGAGCGCCAGCTTCATGTCTCTTCTTGAATTTCTTATATTCATCTTATTCACATAATCCAACCAATCGGTCACGGGGTCCCTCACAATTTCCAGGCCTTTTTCTTCCAGCCGGCGGACTACAAAATCAGTACATGGGTCGTGCTGCCTCACATAAATCTCCCCTATGTAAAGAACAAGAGGAAACCTCTCGTGGTTTTGCAAATCAATTTCCTTAAATAGCGTTACCGTTTCTTCCCCCCACTCTATAAGGTCCGTTGTCTCAGCGCCTCTTTCAACGACTTTTTCCAGTTCGCTTAACCTTTCTTTTTGGAGCTCCTCCACCAGCTCCTTATCCTCGGCATATGGGCGAAATCTCAACGTTATATCTTCCAATAAATCGGATGCTTTTATCCCCTTAAACAGCATTTTCTGCATTTTGCTCTTGTCCGACGAGCTGAGCTTCCTTGGAAAAGGTATGTCCTGATAATCAGTTTCCGAAGAGGGGCCTGCCACCGGGACCTTTTCCAGGCCTTCACGGTCCAGAAATTCCCTTACCAGCTCTGTATATTTTCCAAACCTGCAGGGGCCGCTCGTTGTCGGTAGCATGACAAGATAGTGGTCCTCGACATAATCTTTGCCTCTTCTTTCAATTTCCTCCTGCAGAAAGCCGATGGCATCACCTACAACGTTTTTCAGCGGATGGCAGACTTCCGTATAGATGTGCTTTCTGGCTAAATGGTAGCCTCTGGGGGTGTCTGTCGGTAAAACGCTGCTGTTTACACCGAAATGTCTCAGGCCGGCGGCCCCTACGTAACTGGCATTTCCCATATAAGGAATAAGCCAGGTCCTTTCTTCTGATTCGTCGAAGGTGAGTCTTTTGAGCCGTTCCACATTTATTTTTTTCGGCCTGCTCTGATTCACAACCCTTTCGTGAGCTTCCGTCCTGGTTACAAAAGGAGCATTATTGGTTTGAGCATCTGTCAGCAGAACAAGGACTGGTTTATTCGCAGCCTGCTGAATTTTTTCTTCCTGATAAATCTTCAAGCTGTCCGGGCCACAGGCGAAATTCATCATCCTTATAGCAAATAAATTCGGATGATTCGCTACGTAAAAATTGGCTTTTAATATCTTGACGCTCTGGACCCAAAATTCATTTTCCACTATATCGTCAAGAACAATATCTTCGAATCTGTGTTCCAGAAAGAGCTGCGGTATGTAATTCAAGCCCCTTATCTGGGAGAACATATTTCCTGAGTTCGAGCTTGCTTCCGGGTCTAGTAGCACATAATCCCTGCCAATGCCAACGTATGCCTTTTCATTATTCTTTTCTACTCTCTTTAAAAACTTGTCCCCCTCTTTATAAAGCTCCTCTTTGAACTTGCTCTCGGCGACGTCTGCGTATTTGATAGCATCTCTGATTTTCTTGTTCGAGAAGCCAAAGCCCAATCTTTCGAATTCATGTCTTATCTCTTTAACAAGAAGCTGTATGTCCCCGAAGTGTAGGACAGGATTAATTTGCTTGTCTTTATTGAGCGAAAGGACGTCGTTTAAGATATATCCTTCCGACTCTGTGTAAATGCAGTACTTCAGGTCCGGAGGTGTGAAGGTCCTTAGCTCGATAAAACTCGGATTAAACAGGTATTCTACGTCCGGATTTCTATTTAATGCTGATGCGTGTCCTGTCGCCAATTTTCTTGCTATACAGAACTCTGTTCTTGAGTTGTCAATTCCTATCTTTGCAATCTCTTTATCGGTTCTCGGTGAAACCACAGGGTAGAAGCCGAGTTTTCTGAACAACGCGGCACTCCAGATTCCTTTCTCTCCGAGCGTCGCCGTGCTTCGCTTAATCCCCACTGTCACTGTCCTCTGCTTATCTATTTGCATTGAGGACAGCTCCCGCAGCAGGCATCCCTGCTTTTTGAAGTGCTTCTCATATATCCTGTGGTATTTTTCCACGTAGTTTGTTTTTGGTTTTTTCGCCGACTCGGAATTTCCTCTTGGGCAAAAGCCTCCTGTAATTATTTCGTCGTCCTCGATAGAAAATTCTTCAAGCTGACAATCCCTGACGCCGCAGGATTTTTCTTTGAACAGCTCTTTGCAGGACACTCTGCGCTTTTCGAAAGGCATATCGACTATACCCCAGCCTCTGAATGCGGATTCGTAGCTCTTGCCTTGTGCTTCCAGCTGCCTTATGTTCTCGATGATGTCCAGTGCTTGGCCCCAGGCACCAAACATTTCTCTGTGAGGATATGCCTCTATTTGTGTGTCCGTTACCTGGGCGAGAGCAGCAAGAAAAGCTTTGCCCAAAGGAGGACCGCCCTGAGCGGAACATTTATCGCCGGCGTGCTGAGAACCACCAACAAATTTATAATAATAGCTGGCTGCTGTTCCCCTGGTTATGGCGGCTGCTATTTCCTCCTTACTAAAGCCCTCGGCGATGAGCCTGTTCTCATCCATCTCCATAAAAACACCACATGTTGAGTCGATCACCGGAACCCTCTCGGCTTTCAGTGCCGCCTCTTGTAAGGAATTTTCCACGTTCAGATTGATGATGTCAGCCATATTCTCGAGTGTTTGGCCGGAACCGGCTTGGCAGCTATAATTCATCTTTGCTTCCTTGACCGTCCCGTCCTTGGCGAAACTTGTAAATTTCATGTCTTGGCCTCCTACTTCAAAAATGGTGTCAATCTCAGGATTACAGTGCTTAACGCCGAGGGCATGACAGGTAATCTCATCAGTTACCCTGTCTGTGAGCTCTATCCCCTTTTCCGCCAACTCCTCTGACTTCTTTTTGCTGACCAGAATTTTCTCGTACAGTTTCCTCGCAGAGCCGGTAGCTCCGACCCCTTTTACAATCACTTCGTCTTTGTGTCTGCTTAGGTACTTAAGAACGCGCTTCAGCGATTCCTCGGGGTTGCCGTGGGTTTTGATATAAAGTTTATCGAGCAGCTTTCCTGTTCTTAATTCAACCAGTGCCCCTTTTGTGGTCGTACTGCCTCCGTCTATTCCCAGCACCAATTCGGTTCTTTTTTGAATCTGGCCTTTCAAGCTGTCACCGTTTTCGTTTACTTTTTCAAGGCATTCGTAAAGAGCAGGGGCGAACTGTCTTTTTTCCCTGCTGTAGGCTGCGATTTTATCGAGCTGCTCGAGACTAAAAACTACCCTGTTATTTTCCTCAATTCCTTTGGCCGCGGCGCCTATGGCTGCTATGTTGTGGTATTGCTTTGGCCTTGTTATGGAAATCCCGAGAAATTCTTCGAGGTTTTTTCTTATAAGATCGTTAGTAAGAACACCGCCGGTTGCAATCGCATAAGCGGAATCTTTAGAGGCCCTGAATTCTCTTGCACCAAGAACATCGATTTTATAGTTCCTCGCAACTGTTCTAAAAAGCCCTGCCAAATTATCTTCTCTTTTAGCGCCCTCATTTTGCTTATGAATCAGATCAGACTGAATTACGACTCCACATCTCGCCAGGAACTCGCTTGGCCTTTTCGACAGCTCAGCCTCCTTTTGGGCCCTGTAGAACATCTCCTCAAGCCTCTCCTGTTGCTTCTGCCTGTTCTTTATTCTAATATTTTCCCTCTGGTTTTTGTCTTTTGCCGCAGCGATATCCTCAAGCTTAGGGTCAGTGACCTGGCCTTCAAACAGCCTCCGGCATTGCTTTTCTATCAATGTGCCGGAACCGCCGCCGCATTTTGTCCCCGTTTTCCATTCCTGAATAATCGTTTCGCTGTTAATCTGTTTTAAGTTAAAAAAATATGAATCTTTGGCCCCAATGTGAAAGATGTATTGTGCCTGCGGCTGTACTGTCTCGGCTCCCTTCGGGATTGCTACGCTGTCAAACGTATAGGTTATGCCAACCATAACTTTCGGAAATGTTACCGCTCCGCTTCCTGTAAACGCCGTGTTTTGTATTCGTGCGCTGCCGTACTTGCTGATTACGTCCCGCCATGCTTCTTTCACCGCTCCAATAGGGTCAGCAAAGTGCATTATCGGTTTCGGAGAGTATACAATTTCTCTATTCTCCGTGATGACGACGTAATGCACAAAGCTGCTGCCAACATCAAAACCCGTGAACAAGGCAACCGGTACTGTAACTTTTAGTTTAACTCGTTTGTCCATAAATTATTCCCTGCGCTATCAAAACACTAAGGTCTTTTTCTTGGGGTGCGCTCTGTTTAGACATGTTTCTGTAGTCTTATCGAGCATCGTTATATCAAGTCTTGTTTATATATTTTGTTTCCTGTTGAACTATTCTGTTAAAGTAATTCCGCGGTTAAACCTGCAAAATTAAGTAACACGATAAAGCGCCGGACATCGGATAAGCTGTTAGCAATTAAGTTAGAAACGGCACAAACCAACATTGTAACACCACCAATCCAACGTTTTTGTTAGTTTTGCCCCCGATTATAATGAGTAAAATAACAGGTTTCCCACAAATACATAGCTGGATATATCCCCTATAACTACCGGTACAATTAAGCCTTAGCAACCGGCTATTTAACAAATGTAACAATTTAACCATATATATGACTAATCATACTAAATTTATTTTACTAAAAATATTACTCTTAACAACAAAAGAATAAAAATAAGAATACACTGCTACGTATTTTCCATTTAATTTTCATTAACAGCTATAACTTGCTATTTGCTGGCGTTTTTAGTATCTTGGCGCGCTATGAGTTATGAGTATTCGTATTTCAGTTATAAGATAAAACAGACTTTTTCTGTTCGCGGCCTATATTATTTTTTTGCACCACGCGCTTATAGTATTATTATGTTTGGTGCGTTATTTTGTACCATGTTGGTGAAATTATTTCATTCGTTGCGTTACAATCTGGTTGGTGAATATGCAGGATGGATTCTTTCTGATATCTCATTTCTATTACTTGTTGAAGCTATCTTTGCAATGGTTTGTTTTAAATGGCCCAAGAGATGGGTTCTGCGCGCGGTCACGATTATTGCCGCGGTTGTATGCACTTGGTCGGTCATGAATGCCGGCTGGCTAATCAGAACGGGGACACAAATACTACCAAGAGTTCTTTTGCCTCTATTTCGGGCACCATTACATACACTATACATTATTGGTGTTAACCTTATAAAAATGCCGAAAGCTGCAATTATTTTACTTGGGCCTAGTACTATTGCACTTACTTTCTTCTTTGTTGTTTTGGCAAATCCGTTGCCACCGTCTTACAATCGCAAGCGTTTTTTAAGTAGGGTCATTGTTTCTATAATTATCATTATTATTAGTATCATAGCTCGCGGTGCAGTGTTCAGAAAAAGATCTCCACAATTTGCTTCCATAGGGCTGCACTACAACTGCCACCTGCGAGCTATATTCAGCATTGCTATATCTGATTACCGCTTTCCGGTTGAACCTAAACGTAAAATTCCAACAATTGATCAACTAAAGATTACAAGAAAGTCGCAACAGCTAAATCGAAACGTAGTCATAGTTATACTCGAAGGTATTCAATACCGGTTCAGTTCGCTTGCGGACAAACAATGTCATTTAACACCTTATCTTGTAACCTTAGCCGGTCAAGGGGTTGAATTTTCGAATGCTCGCTCGTCATTAACCCACACCACGAAGGCACTTTTTGCGCTTTTAACCGGCCGTTTTTCTTCTGCTTCTCAGGATCTTGCTGAGGCGGTCCCCGTTTTAAAGCCCTATGCAGGTATTGTAACAATTCTAAGAGATAAGCTTGATTATCGTACGGCGTTTTTTCAGTCGGCAATGGGCAACTTTGAATCCCGTCCCGGGCTGGTGCACAACCTTGGATTTAATAAATTCTGGGCAAGAGATGACTTGGGTGACCCTAACAGCTTTCTTGGTTACTTAGCGTGCGATGAGTTCTCAATGTTAAAGCCGATCACTGAATGGATACAAGAAGACGAAAGGCCATTTTTCCTTACAATTCTCTGCTCGGTTACTCATGACCCTTATGAGGTTCCTGAGTGGTTCGATAAACCTGCCAATGAGCCGGTAGAGGAGCGTTATCGGCAGGCGGTTCGTTATACTGATAAGTTCTTGGCTGCTTTGGATGTGGAGCTGGCTAGGTTGAATCTCACCGATAAAACGATTTTTTGTGTTATTGGAGACCACGGTGAAGCATTTGGAGAGCACGGGCAATCAGGGCACGCGCTGATAGCCTTCGATGAGGTTCTGCGCATCCCATTTTGCTTGCGAGCTCCGTTTCTGGTAGAGCCGGGGGTTAAGGTTACTGAACCAGTAAGTTCTGTTGATTTGACGCCAACATTATTAGAACTGGTGGGTTTCGAAACTAAAGACATTGGCTTTGACGGAGTTAATGTGCTTGGGTCTATACCCGATGGTCGTAAGGTGTATTTTTCAGGATGGATGCAGGAGGGACCTGCGGGTTTTATAAGAGGTGAACGTAAGTTCATATATAATCCAACAAACAAAACAGCATGCGCTTATGATATTAGCACCGACCCTTTTGAGCTGGCCAGGCTGGAACTGCCTGAAGAGCAGGCCAAGAGGATTGCTGATGAGATTGTAGCGTGGCGGAAGAGCACAATTTTTCAAATTGACCAGCAGAGAACCGGCAAGAAAGAGCTTTTTGGCCACTGGCTTTGCCGTTGGACAAACCGGATTTGTTCTGCTAAATATTACAAAAAATAACGCAGCGACGACAAAACGCGAGGATATAATTGATACAGACTTTAGCATTGCAGTTTCGTAAGTTACGTAGATAAAAGAAAAAAGCATGTATTTCAACTATTTGCGAACACCGGCAACTCTTTTTTCTTAGTGAATTTGTTCATTTTATACACCTCATGTTGCATTTTATAAACATCGATTAAGCATTCCTACAATATAACATCTCAAAGCTCTATATGTGTAAATATAGGCTGTCTGGGCATAATAAGTGTTGACAAATAGGAACATAGTGTTAAAATACAATAAAAAAAATTTTTATGTCAAGAGTGTCTTTTATGAGCGTAAAAGTTTTGATTATAATAAGTTAAGCCGTATTTTAGTTGTATTCAGTCTTAAATCTACTTTTTTGGCATATTTTTTGCAGTTTAAATAAATTTGTCCTCTCATAGGTAGATATATTGGGCGGACGGCCTAAAAACGTATCAGAGGAGGATATGTCCGCCCGTTTTTAGGGCATTTCAAAATCGGCAATGCCGATTTTGTTGATAATTTTTTTGCGGGGTCGCTCCGGAGGAGGGTCGGCTCCGCTTTTTTTTTGCGCGAATTAGATTCTCATATTAGCACAAAAAAAAGAGCGATTCAGTAAAAAGAGTTTCATACACTCTTACTGTTTAAATAATTTTAGCTACTCAATGTTAAGCGCAGCCCGTATAATCGTAGGTGAAATGGAGCGGGCTGTTTATAGAATTATCGATGCTAATTTTAATCGTGCTCGTGAAGCAAATCGCGTAATAGAAGAGTTTTGCAGGTTCTCTTTGAATTCGGCGCCGCTTACCAAACGAGCCAAGCAGGTCCGGCACGAGCTTTCTGCAGCTATTGATAAGCTCGATGCCGGTCGGCTTATCTCAAGCAGGGATACGCTTGGTGATATCGGTCTTGGTAAGACGGTTGATAAGCAGCTCGCGCGCGGCGATCTCAAGGATTGTCTTACTGCCGGTTGCAAACGCCTGACCGAGGCACTACGGGTGCTTGCTGAGATGACCCAAACGGAGAAACAATCAGTAGCGAGGACGATCGAAAATCTGCGATACGCTGCTTATACTCTCGAGAAGGATATTGTTCTGTGCAGCGATGCTTTTGAGAAATTCAAAGGTGTCAGACTGTACGTGATAATTACCAGCAACCTGCCGGCGGACGTTATTACTTTGGCTTACAAATGTGCAGCCGGTGGTGCAGATTGCATCCAGCTGCGGGCAAAGGACATCGATGACGACAAACTTTTTGCTGTTGCTGTCGAGTTTGTAAAGATATGCAAAGACGCTGGTGTCCTTAGTATAATAAACGACAGAGTTGACGTGGCGGTTGCTGCAGGCGCCGACGGTGTTCATCTTGGCCAGTATGATTTGCCGCTTGATTGTGCACGAAAGCTCCAGCTGGCTCCGCTGATTATCGGCAAAAGTACACATTCGCTCAGGCAGTTGCGTGCCGCCTGCGAGGAGCGGCCTACATATGCCGCTCTGGGGCCGGTCTTTCCCACCGAGACGAAACCTGCTGCTGAGGCTGTTGGACTGGACTATGTCAGGCAGGCAACTGGTATGCTTACCAATACTGGTGTTTGTAATGTGGCTATCGGAGGTATCACGCTGGACAATGTGGAAACTGTTTTGAGAGCTGGTGCCAGAGCGATTGCGGTTTGTGCAGCGGTGACGAAAGCAAGTGACCCGGCAGCGGCCTGTCGGGCACTAAAAAAGAAAATTGTTCGTTTCGAACAAAACCGACCTACAGGGCCAGTTAATGAAGGTGAAGGGAATGATTAAATCGAGAAGATTGAAATATACTGTAGTGGGAATGGTTTTGTTGATGGTTTTGAGGTGTCAATCGCAGACGTTATGGGATTTGGCAAATGAAAATAAGCGACTTTTGAAGATAGCTACGCTGTTTACTGCCCAGAATGTGCGCGACCATTTGGGTACTGAGGAGGGCATAAGTAAAGCTATCGACTGGTGTAAGAATATCGGCATAACGCACGTTTTCATTGAAACTTTCAGAAGCCGATACACCGCCGAGAGAGAAACCCTAAAACGAGCAAAATCCAGATTTGAAGCAGAGGGTTTTGAGGTCTCGGGTTGCGTTACAACCACACAGCTCGGCAAGATATCGACAGGCTGGAACCTGATTTCCTGTTATACCAATAAGGGAACGCAAAAGCAGCTTCAGGAAATCTTCGAATACACGGCATTGTTATTCAATGAGATTATGATTGATGATTTTCTTTTAACCGATTGTCAATGCGATGAATGTAAAAAGGCACGTGGCGGCCGGACCTGGTCCGATTACCGCTGTGAGCTTATGATCAAGATGAGCAGAGAGAGGATATTGGCACCGGCAAGAGCGGTCAATCCGAATGTAAAAATCATAATCAAATACCCGCAATGGTACGACAATTTCCACAATCGGGGCTACGAGGTTTCACGTGAAACAGCCGACTATGATAGAATCTGGGTCGGCACCGAGACGCGCGATTATGATGATAAGCGCTGGGGAGGAAAAGTTCAATACGAAGCTTACTATATTATGCGATGGCTGGGAGAAGTAGGCGGCCCAAAAACGGGCGGCGGCTGGTTTGACCCTTACGGGACCACGGAGGATACGTACGTAGAGCAGGCGCGTCAGACCGTATTGGCAGATGCTAAGGAAATGCTGCTGTTTTGTTACGGTTCGCTGTTGCGAAATACTGGGCCGAAAAACGTAGAGAAATTACGGACCGAGATTCCCGGTTTATTTAAGTTGGCCGGATTGGTGCGAAATAAACCTCTTACAGGTATTCTTGCTCCGAAGCCACCAAACAGTGACGCTTATAATGAGCAATATGTATTCGATTTTGTAGGGATGTTAGGATTGCCGCTTGTGCCAGCCGCGGAGATTCGCCCCGATGCCAAGGCTGCGTTTTTCTCGGTTCACGCACTGAAAGACCCGGACTTCTCCAAGAAACTCGAGAAAATACTCGCTGCTCAAAATCCCGTGCTGATAACAGATGGGCTGGCTGGACGGTTGGATGGTGTAAATCTTAATGATGAAAATTTAGTAGTCCTAAAAGTTGGTGGGAATCCTCGCGGCTTGCTTGAGTTAACTCGAGAGCAGCTTAAACCCGTCAGGGACAAATTGTTGGCGCCATTCGGAATAAAATTTGATGCTCCGAACAAAGTGGCTTTGTACTTAATCGCTGAGGATTGTCTGGTTGTTGAGAATTTCAATGATGAGACGGTCGATGCAACTGTGGAGTTCTCGAAACCTGTCAAGGCACGAAAGGCACTGGTTCTGCCGATGGATGGAGAAGTGAAATTTTCCTGTAACCAGAGGAGGCTGAATTTTTCCGAGATAACGCCACGAACTTTAGTAGCGATTGAGTATTGAGAGTTTCCGTTAGGGATCTGTAGCTTGATAAATACGTGGTGGTTACGGGCAGTTGCTTTGGACTATCCCCAAGCTCTTCCCTTAGAGAAGTGAATTAATGAATGAGAAATTGAGTTTTTATCGGAATATACAGATTTTCAGCCCATGTGTATTTATTCGTGCTATAAGAATTATGACAAATTTTTCCATGATTTATCCACCAACAGGATAAATTTTCACGAGTCCACTGAAAATACGATGTAATTTGGGCGAACTGAGGGCTCGAAGGATGTCAGATGGAGAACACTTTGAGAGGCGGCTTTGTCTGTGAATGTAACCTCTTTGGTAAAAATAAGTTACGGAAAAAAGCTTGGTCTTTGGACAGCTCGCAAAGGTGGCGGTTCAGAATCCCCTTCTTTTTGATCTGTTATTTATCTGTATTGCTGAGAAGCGGCTTTAGGAGTAGATTTTGAGTTATCAACAGGTTATCCACAACGCAAAAATCCTCACGGGGGCAATTGTACAAGCCACAGCAAAGCCAAAATAAGATATAAAAGAGGCACTGGGATTGTATAAGTGTTTGTAAATACAGGTTATAAATTGAATAGCGAATGGTTGAATTATTTGGTATTAAGGAACATTCGATGAAGAATCCGCTGATTACAATCGGCGAATCAATCCACGCTTCAATTCCAAAGACCAGTAAAATAATGAGGCAGTTGGTGGGTCTCGGCGCCGATGCATTTTCAAGACTGAGCGAGCCACTGAATTATATTAAGGCCTTAATTGAATCACAGGCTGCTGACGGAGCTGATTATATAGCTGTTAATCTCGATGCCTTTGGTGAAAATGAGCCACAGCTTTGCGTTGATTTGATGGTCGAGTATGTCCGAATGGTTCGTACGTGGGGCAATGGCGTGCCGATTTGTATCGACAGCAGTAACAACGATGTCCTGATAGCAGGCTTGAAGGAGTGGTATAATATCAGTGATCAGGTTAAGCAGCCACTTATAAACTCGGTCAAGGTTTACACGATGGATAAAATCTTGCCGCTAAAGAAAGATTTCGATTTTGCGTTCATCGGTCTTTTGGTCGGCGAAGGAACACCTACCGGCCTTGGCGGCTCGCACTCGGTTGATGAGTTGTGTTCCTTAGCTAAGCAAATTTTTACCAGAGCAGTTGGAGAGTACGGCTTTACGCCCAGTGATATATTCTTCGACTCGACCGTGTTTCCGCTTGCGATAGATTTGCCGATGGAGCCGAACGTGCCGGGTTATACGTACAGGGCGTTCGAGACGATAAAGAAAATCAAAAGCGATGTACAGTTCAAGGGAGTTCATTGCTCGCTCGGGATAAGCAACTGTGTCCGTGACCTGCCGGGCCGAAGAATTGGTGTCTGCAGGGCCTATGTTGCAAAGGCGGCCGAATACGGCCTTGATGCCGCGATTGTCAACGTTGGACATCACTATGGGCAGATTGAGCCAGCCCCGGAATTGCTGGAATTGGTGGATGCCTATGCGAAGATGGACGGCTCGGCTGAATGTATGAGCAGGGCAATGGAGTTGATGGGTAAATTCTGCCGGGAGAACAGAAAAGGAGCGTAAGGAAATGGGAAAGATCCGATTATTAAGAAGACAGCTTTTTGAGATACTGAAAGGCATCCTGTGGATTGCAGTTATAGCGATGTTCTTATTTTTAGCAGGCTGCCGAACGCAGGATTCGGCTCAATTGCGGGCTGTACCGTTTACTGAAGTGGTCATCACAGACGAGTTCTGGGCTCCGCGGATCGAGACAAACCGCAAGGTGACGGTCCCTTACGATTTCAAAAAGTGCGAAGAAACCGGCCGAATCGATAACTTTGCGAAAGCGGGCGGTTTGATGGAAGGAAAGTTCGAAGGCATCTACTTTAACGATTCCGATCTATACAAGGTCATAGAGGGGGCCGCCTATTCGTTGAAAAGTCATCCCGACCCGGAGCTTGAAGAATACGTTGACGGCGTGATTGACAAAATAGCGGCGGCCCAATGGGAGGACGGCTATCTTTATACGTTTTATTCTCTGCCCGAGCGCCAGCCGGAAAAACGCTGGACGGATGTTCGCAACAAACATGAGTTGTATTGTGCGGGTCATTTCTTCGAAGCCGCAGTAGCTTACTATCAGGCCACCGGGAAAAGAAAAATTCTTGATGTGGCAATTCGGCTTGCTGATTATATAGACTCGGTTTTCGGTCCCGATAAGAAACACGATGTGCCCGGCCATGAGGAAATAGAAATGGGCCTGGTAAAATTATATGGTGTAACCGGCAACGAGAGATATCTCAAAATCGCAAAATTCTTCCTCGACGAGCGTGGTCAATCTGAGAGACGCGAAATTTACGGAGAATACTGCCAGGACCACAAACCTGTGGTTGAACAGGACGCTGCGGTGGGTCACGCGGTCCGGGCCGGGTATTTGTATTCCGGAATGGCGGATGTGGCGGCCCTAATGGGCGATGCCAGCTACATACAAGCGCTCCGGCGTATATGGCAGGATGTCGTAACGAAGAAATTGTATATCACCGGCGGCGTCGGCGCCAGGGGCGGCGGCGAGTCCTTCGGCGAGGATTATGAATTGCCCAATAAGACGGCCTATTGTGAGACCTGTGCGGCCATTGCCAACGCTATGTGGAACCATCGGATGTTTTTATTACACGGCGATGCAAAATATATCGACGTGCTGGAAAGGGTAATCTACAACGGCTTTCTTTCAGGAATATCATTGAGCGGTGATAAATTCTTCTATCCGAATCCGTTGGCTAGCGATGGTGACTATGAGCGAAGCCCGTGGTTCGACTGTGCCTGTTGTCCGGTGAACATCGTCCGTTTTGTACCGTCTCTTCCCGGTTACGCTTACGCACAGCAGGGAGATGTTTTGTATGTGAATCTTTTCGTTGGCGGAAGCGCCACGATAAAAATGGCTGAAAATACCGTGTGCCTGAAGCAACAGACGCGCTATCCGTGGGATGGTGCCGTGAGGATAATCGTTGAGCCTGAGCGTTCGGCGAAGTTTGAGATTTGTGTTCGCATCCCCGGCTGGGCGAGGAATGAGCCTGTTCCCAGCGACCTTTATCGCTTTCTGAACGAAAGCTCTGAGAAAGTAACACTCGAAGTCAACGGCGAATCTGTTGCCTTGAATATCGAGAAGGGCTTTGCATCTATCAGACGTAGATGGGAAAAGGACGATTGTATAGAGCTGAACCTGCCGATGCCGATACGCCGGGTCGTTTCTAACGAGAACGTCAGGGACAATATAGGATGCACAGCCGTCCAGCGCGGGCCTGTTGTATATTGTTTCGAAGGGGTGGACAATCCACTGGGAGTTGCGAAGCTAATTTTGCCAGCGGAAGTAAAATTGCACACCGAATATCACGGCGATTTGTTGGGCGGCATCGTGACAATCAATGGCCGGGGGAAAATACCCCCGGTAAGTGTTGAGGTGGTTGCAATTCCTTATTACGCCTGGGCACACCGCGGAAAGTGCGAGATGGCTGTGTGGCTGCCTGAGTCAGCCGAAGGAGGAAATTGATGCGAATAGGTCATATCTTGTTAATCGCATTGATGTCAAAGATAGAAGTTAGGGCTTCCGGGCATTGGTAGTTAACGGGCGTTTTTGCCGGCGTGCCCGGCTGTTTGAGAAAGGCGCGGTAAGGTTTGTCCCGGAGACCCCGGTGGACAAGCTCGGCATAAAAGCAATCGATGTCAGCGGTGCCGGTCGGCTTACTTTAAAAAAATGGTAATTAGTTACTCAAATTAACCGATAAGGATGCTTTGGCGGTCGTAAGTATTTTGTGTCCGATAATGTAAGAGGCATTTTAATCCTTGGTAAGAAGGACTCCTTACGGAGAACATAGTAAAGCGAAGAATCTAACTTTAGTCGAAAAGGCCGTATCTACCCCTAAGGCCGGGTATTTCGCCTTTTGGCTGAGAATGACTGTAACAAATCAGTCAGTTTGTGTTATTTAAATGGTGAATGGTTGGTAGGCCGTTTAATCCCTTGTCAAAAGGGTTCGTTGTTTCAGATTTTGCTCTTGACGGTTTTATCGGCCTTTGTTAAAAAACAGTCCCTGCCGCTTTGCCTGCACCTGTCGGTAAAGCAGGTACAGGTGCGAGGAAAAACCAAGCAGCAGGAGTCAATTCAAGATAAATTAAATAGAAGGGAGCTGGATTATGGCAAAAAAAGAAGAAACCCCGGAGCCGGCGGGAAAGCCCGAAGGCGAAACTCCTGCCGAAGAAGAAGTCAGCGCCGAACAGCCCGAAGGTGAAACTCCTGCCGAAAAAGAAGTTAGCGCTAAAAAACCAAAAGCTGTTCAAGAAGGTCCTGAAAGCAAGGAGGTCAACAAGGATGCCCGTTTGTGGGCGATGATATGCCATCTGTCGGCGCTTGCCGGGCTTGTTGTGCCGGCTGTTGGCTGCGTCGTAGGGCCTTTGGTTATCTGGCAGATAAAGAAGGAAGAATTTCCTTTCGTGGACGAGCAGGGCAAAGAAGCGGTAAACTTCCAGATATCTATGTTAATATACGGGATTGTTGCGGGGCTTCTGTGTTTTGCGTGCGTTGGCTTTGTTTTGCTGCCGGCGGTAGCCCTTGTTGACTTGATCTTCTTGCTGATTGCAGCGGTTAAGGCCAATGATGGTCATCACTATCGTTATCCGTTGACTATCCGGTTCATTAAGTGAAAAGCCGGTTGGTAGCAGTGTACGATATATAGTTTTTTGCGTTTTTGTTTTGTAGATTTCTGCTCCTTCGACTGTGCTCAGGATAGGTTTTGCAGGAATGACAAGTGTAGTGTTTGTATGCGATTTGCAATAAAGCTGTTGATTAGTGTGTGCGTTATTGCTTTCTGCGCGCAGATAGGGCGCAAGCTGCCGACGCTGGCCGGTCTGATAGCCGTGATGCCTTTGACCGGCCTTATCGTGCTCATCTGGCTGTATCTGGACAATCCCGACAATTTCAACCTGATGACAGATTACACTAAAGGTGCTTTGTGGGGTATTGTGCCGAGTGTTTTGTTTTTCCTTGTGGCCTTTTTATGTTTCCACAAGCGGCTGTCTTTGTGGATTGTACTTTGCGCGAGCTTTGCGGTCTGGCTTGTCGCAGCTTTTATTCATCAGTTGCTGCTTAAGTAAACCGATTGTCACCGGCTCTTGAATTTCATTTACGTATCCTGACAAAGCCGTTGTTTCCGTCCACCTGTATCATCTGGCCGGTTTTGATGATTCTCGTGGCCGGGCCCACGTTCACGACACAGGGAATTCCGTATTCGCGGGCAACGATACTGCCGTGGGAGAGCAGACTGCCTTGATTCATGACTACCGCAGCGGCCGGTAAGAAATAAGGAGTCCAGCCCGGGTCGGTGAACGGTGCCACCAGGATCTCGCCGGCCAATACTTGTTCATCGGTGTCAGCCCTGAGAATTACCCGTGCTTTTCCTTCAGCTACACCCGAGCTTACCGCCCAGCCCTTCAGGACATCGACATTTGCATCCACAACCTCGGGCATATAGCTATCCGGATCGTATTCACCAACGACTACTTTGGGTGGAGTGATAGATTGCCACTTCTTATACTCTCTGCGGCGTGTGGCAACGATTTGTCTGATATTGAGTTTGTGCCGACCTTTGGCAATCTGAAGAATATCCCTGAATTCCAGGAAGAAAATATCATCGGCCTCATCGAGAAGCCCCTGGTTCGCGAATCTATTACCGAGCTCGAGCAGCAATTGTCGCATTACTGCTATCAATCTTATAACTTCGCTTTTGATGTTCTCGCGAAAGACAGCACCCTTTTGAGAACGAATGAGAAGTTTGTTGAAAATCAGGCGTTTAATGGGATTCTTGAGTTTCCGGCGGCATCCTGCCGCAAGCTGTTCCCTTTGATTTGCGAGTTTTCTATAATTCTCCAATGGGTCGGTCTTACCTAAGCAAGTAAGGTAGCTTCGTACCAGGCCAAGGATATAATCCGGCGTCTCATACCATCGTTGATTGTACAGCTCTAACTCAGCTCGGCAGTGGTGACCGTGGCGTTCCATAAATTCATCCCAGCTTTTCAAAAACTCATCGCCTCTTTGAAGCTCAGAGACTTTCTGTAGGGTATTCTCCCAGCAGTTTCCGGCAAGGAGGGCTGTTTCGATATCGGGCGATTCGTGTGCCTTTAAAGCGAGACGCCAGAGGTCGGTAGCGGATTCGGCATCGTCCATGCCTCCAAGTCCGGCAAGCAGTTTTGAGGTACGGGAACTGTCATCAGAAAGCCATTTTGAACATACTATCTCAAGAGCTGGAAATGCCATCATTATGCTGAACAGGTAGGGCGCGTGTGCTAAGAGGAGGCGGTCGAAGTCGTCAATAGCGTCCATACAACAACCAGCCATTTGTTCGGCGGTCAAGCTGGATATATCGAGACTTTGCCATTTTTTGTTCATTTTTCTGGTGTTTTCGAGTATGGATTGGCCTTTTTTGGGAGTGTTAGCGAGGACACCAGTGAGCAGGAGCGGCAATTTTAGAATGAATCGTGTTCGGTTGA
>JABAOH010144602.1_pt3 | contig 28762 bp, 27 predicted proteins | sample 7062181 | NCBI WGS metagenome assembly JABAOH01 (sample SAMN14538630, study PRJNA623070) | marine sediment metagenome | biome: marine biome [ENVO:00000428]; feature: marine pelagic biome [ENVO:01000023]; material: deep marine sediment [ENVO:00002113]; isolation source: pool of 5 deep marine...
GCTTCTTCACCCGGTCCTTGAACCAGTCCAGGCTGTCCTTGCCGCCGGCGATGATCCACGCATCCTTGCCGTGCTCGCCCAGCAATTCCAGCGCGCCGGCAACCGAGTCGGGCTGATAGAGTTCGAATTCGTGCATGACGTCAGACATGGTTCTGTCCCCCAGATTCCCGGCTCACTGGCAGTTGGTCTGCAGCGGCTTGTGGGACTGTGGCCGACCCGCCGCCGCATTGATGATCATGTCGGTGACGACCGGGGTCCGATTGAAATAATGCCCGCCCAGCGCCTCCGATATGGCGCAGATCAGGGCCGCTGAGGCGGCACCTTCCAGCGGTTCGCCGATCCCCTTGGCGCCGACGGGATTCTGCGGATCCGCCTGGTCGACCGCATCCCAGGCCATCTCGGCCGGCACGTCCAGCCAGGTCTTGGGCTTGGCGTCGTGCAGACCCCGGGCACCCGGCCGCCCATAGGCCGGGTCGTAGATATGCCGTTCCGTCGTGGCCAGACCGAAGCCCATCACCGCTCCGCCGCTCACCTGGGCGGCCAGGCCCTTCGGATGCATCACGGTGCCGCAGTCGGCCACGCCGAGATAGTCGAGGATCTCGTACTTGCCGGTCTCCAGATCGAGCTCGATCTCGATGAAGGCGACGGAAAGCGCCGGAACGACGCCCTCCTTGGCGAGATTGTCCTTGGCGACGCCGATCAGCCCGGTGCCGGCGATCGCCGCGACCGCGGCCTGAGTCATCGGGTTGATGTCCCCCGGCACCTCTTGGCCGCTGAAAGCACCGCCGAGCTTGACCGCGCGCTTGGCGCAATCGGCGAACGAGACGCGCCGGGCGGTGTCCGACCGGTGCACGACATGCTCGTCGACCAGGTCGTAATCCTCCGGCGCACCGCCGAGATCCATCGCCGCCAGCTTCAGCAGCTTGTCCCTGGCGTCGCTCGCCGCGACAAAGTTGGTCCGGCTCATGGTGAAGCTGGTATTGGAGCCGAACTGTCCGAGGTTCCACGGCAGGCTGCGCGCCGTCCCGCCCCGCTCGATGACGCAGCGCGACCAGTCGTAGCCCAGCACCTCCGCCGCGACGCGCGACGTCGAGGCGTAGGAGAAGGTGCCGAGATTGCCGACGCCGGTATGGATGTGGAGGATCCCGTCCGGCGTGATGCGCACCAGCCCGTCGAATCCGTTCCGCCCGGCGCTGTGATAGGCCTGACCGATGGCGACGGCGCGCACCTTCGAGCCGTTCCGCCGGCGCGAGGTCTTGACCCGTTCCGCCCAGTTGAAGCGGGCGGCGCCCTTCTCCAGGGCCTCGCGCAGATAGGCGCTGGTCACCGGTCCCTGCTCGGCCCCGTATTTCGCATCCTGGCCGCCGCCGCCCGGCGCGTTCACCACGCGGATCGCCAGCCGGTCAATACCGAGCTTCTCGGCCGCCTTGTCGAACAGCGGCTCGAACATGTCGGCGGCCTGGTTCTCACCCGGGCCACGCTGGGCGCCTTTGGGCACCGTGTTGGTCAGCACCGGGACCGCACGGAACCGCATGTTGACAGGCTGATAGACGATGCTCAGGGCGTTGCCGACATTGTTGAAGTCGGGGAACCCGGACGTCGAACCGAGATCCTGCACGACATAGATGTCGGCCGCGATCAGCCGCCCGTCCTGGCGGAAGCCGAATTTCGCCCAGGCCTGGAACCCGGCGCGCGCATAGCCGTTGTAGTACTCCTCGGCGCGGCTCACCCGCACCAGGCACGGACGCCCGCCGAGCTTCTTCGACATCAGCGCCGGCAGCGCCATGAGCGGATAGGACGTCGCCTTGCCGCCGAAGCCGCCGCCGCAGAATTCGGCCACGAATACCAGGTCCGACGGCTCGATGCCGATCAGCCGGGCCAGCGCCGGCTGGGCGAACGCGGTCGACTGGGTCGACCCCCAGACATGGCATTTGCCGTTCTCCCAGTAGGCGGCCGCCGAGCGGGGCTCCATCGCATGGTGCGCGTTGGACGCGTGGACCATGTTTTCCTCGACGACGACGGCGGCCTCCTTGAAGCCCTTTTCGACGTCGCCGAACGCCCACTCGATCACGGGCGCGCCCTTGGGCAACGCCTCCTCACCGGCGAGCGCGAAGTCCTTGCCGGTCCATTTGACCTGCTGCAGCTCGATATTGCGGCCGGCGATATTACCGCCGGTGTGCGCATTCGGGCCACCGGGACGCAGGCTTTCCAACGGGTCCACGCAAAACGGCAGCGGCTCTAGCTCGATCTCGATCGCCGCAACCGCGTCCTCGGCCGCCTGCTCCGTCTCCGCTGCGATCGCGACGATCGGCTGGCCGACATAGGCCGGCTCAGCGTCCAGGATCGGCTGGCCCGGCGGCGCCGGCTGTTTGACCTCGTCAGGCGTCAGCGCGGCGAGAAATCCGGGGACCGCCTGCGCCCGCTTCAGGTCGATCTTCTTGACCTTCGCGTGCGGCATGGGCGACGCGAGGAAGCGGATGAAGGCCATGCCGTCGGCGCGAAAGTCCTCGGCATAGCGCGCCGCACCGGTCACTTTGGCTTCCAGGTCCGGCGGAGTGAAATCCTTGCCAATGAGCTTGTATGCCATGGTCATGCCCTCCCCGCCGCTTTCATGACGCCACGCAGATAGTGATCATACGCCCCGCAGCGACACAGATTGCCCGACATCGCGAGGCGCACCTCGTCGACCGTGGGATTGGGGTTCTTGTTCAGCAGCGCGACCGCCGAGACGACCTGTCCCGGCGTGCAGAAGCCGCATTGCGGGCCGATCTCGTCGATGAAGGCCTGCTGGACGGGATGCAGCGTGCCGTCCGCGGCCGCGACCCCTTCGACGGTGACGATCTCCTTGCCGCGCACGCGATGGGTCAGCGTCGAGCACGAGTAGATCGCCGTGCCGTCGGCCATGACCGTGCAGGCGCCACACTCGGTCCGGTTGCAGCCGATCTTCGTGCCGGTCAGTCCGAAGCGATAGCGCAGCGTGTGGGCGAGCGTCTCGTTCGGCGGCACCTCGACCTGGCGCCGGCGCCCGTTGACGGTGAAGGACACCAGCCGCTCCACCGCGCGGGTGTCCGCCCGTGCTTTGGGCACGCCGGGAAAGATGTACGCCGCGCCGGCGATCACCACGCCGGAACAAACAACGCCGCGAATGAAATCGCGGCGAGTCATATTCAGTGGCTTCCAGAGCGGGATGTTCGAGCCGTCGGGCCCGATCTCCTTGATCGCGGGCTCGCTGCCGTACTCCAAAGTCGGGTCGTACGGACCGTAATCGTCCATCTCTAATCCTCCCTTTGACGCCCGTTCGAACAGGTGTGAGCGGTTGTGCCGAAACGTAAGGCGGCTTTTTGGAATGTCTGGGCGCCCCGTGCGACAAAATGTAGCACCGGGTTTCGTCACGGGCAACAATGCGCTTGTCCCGCACAGGCAGAAGTGATCGCAGCACCCTAGCCGGAAATACAACCATCGCGATGCGGCCCGTGCCGCGGCATTCTGTGCGCCTGCCGTTCGGGCCTACGATGCAAACTCGAGATCGGCCGGCGAGATCAGCACGCCGAACTCGGCGCACCAGATGACGACGCTGGGATAGTCCCGCAGGTTCACGCCCGCCGGAATGACGTATTTCTGGCTGCCCTTGAAGGCCCGCAGTCGACCGAGGTCGACGAACATCGTGCCCTTGACGTCGGCGGACTCGCGTATCTGCGCCTTGGGCACGAGATAGACGTGAAACGCGGGCCCCGGCCCGACCTCGAAATCGGCATCGAGATACACGACCGCATCGTAGACCATGACGGTGCCCGCCCCGTAATGGATCGGATCGGACGGATTCGCATGGATGAATTCGCCGCGGGCAACGAGGCGGGTCGCCTCCTCCGGCGTCAGCGTCTCCATCGCCTCCGGCGGCGGGAAAACGAACGGAAAGGCGAAGAACCCGACGGCCACGCCGAATGCGGTGCCGAGGAGCCCGCCGAACAGAAAGATCGCGACTGCGCGCCACATCTCCAATATCCTCCCTCACCGGCGCCGCCACGCCGATGTCGGCCCCGGGGCATTGTACGAAATGCCGGCGGCGGGCGGAACGCCCGCGCGCGATCTATGCCGCAATCGTGAAGCCGGCCGGATGGCGATCCGTCACCCGCGCTCGTCGCGCCAGCGGTACCAGCGGAACGCCGCCGCCTGGCCGAGCCGGCGGAAGGCGGCGAGGGGCATGCGCGGCAACGCGGTGTCGAGCGCCGGCAGCAGCGCCGCGCCGCCGCCGACGCGCTCGGCAAGGCGCCGTCCCGCCTGAACCGCCGCCGACACGCCGGTGCCGCAATACCCCATGGCGTAGAACAGCGACGGATCGTCCTCGGCGGTCGTGACATGCGGCATGGAGTCGAGCGATACCGCAACCCAGCCGCCCCAGAAGTAGTCGGCCGTGATGTCGCGCAGCGCCGGGAACTTGCGGCGGATCGTGGCGAGCAGCTCCTCGCGGTGCCGCGCCTGGGTCGCCGGGGCGTCGCGCAGCGGCCCGCGGTTGCCGAGCAGGATGCGGTCGTCGGGCAGGCGACGGAAATAGTTGAGCAGCGTGCGGGTGTCGAACATCACGTCGCTGGTCACGAAGTTGGACTCCGCCTTCTCCGCCGCCGTCATCGGCCGCGTCACCACGATGTTGGACAGGACCGGCAGCACGCGGCCCCGCGTCGCGGGATGCAGTTCCGGACCGTAGCCGTTGACGGCGAGGACGATGAGGCGCGCCCGCACGCGCCCGCCCGGCGTGCTCAGCACGTGCCCCATCCCGTCGCGCGCGATCGCGGTCACCGGGCTGCCGTCGTGCAGCGCGGCGCCAACCTCCCGCGCCATGCGGGCGATCCCGTTGGCGAGCTTCAGCGGATGCATCCCGAAGGAGTCGCCGGCACGCAGGGCGCCGAACGCTTCCTCGCCGCGGAAGTGGCCGGCGGCGATCGCGGCCGGGTCGAGCAGCTCGGCCTCGAAGCCGAACAGCTCCGCAAGACTGTTCCGGTCGCGCTCGAGCTCGGCGACGCGGCTGCGCCGGTGCGCGATCTTCAGCCAGCCGTCCGGCTGCACGTCGCAGTCGATGGCGCCGTCGCGGATCAGCCCGCGCACGGTGGCGACGGCGGCCTGCGCCTCGGCGAACAGGGCGCGGGCGCCTTCTGTGCCCCAGCGCTCGACCCACTGATGGTACTTGCGGCGGCCGATGCCGGGGCGCACGAAGCTGCCGTTGCGGCCGCTGCAGCCCCAGCCGGCCCGATTGGCCTCCAGCAGCACCGGACGCGCGCCGAAATTGCGGGCGAGATGATACGCGCAGGACAGCCCGGTATAGCCGCCGCCGACGATGGCGATCTCGGCCTCGCGGTCGCCGGCGACCGGCCCGTCCCCGGGCGGCGCGGGCCCGGCGGTCGCGGCCCAGTACGACTGCGGATGCGCGAGGCCTGCGCCCGGATGAGGCGACGTCAGAGGATCGAAGCTCACCGAACGATTCCCTCGGCCATGCCCGGCATCGCCCCGCCGCTCAGCCCCACCGCCGGAAGGCCATCGCCGTGCGTACCCGTTCGCCCGCCATGGCGATGGCGGCAGCGCGCGGCAGGATACCTGCCGACTTCGCGCGGTCCAGCACCTCGGCGGTGTTGGCGCGGATCTTCTCGTCGATGGTCTCGAAGGCCTGCGCCTGGGTGCCGCCGTGGTATTCGACGGCGGCGCAGATCACGCCGCCGGCGTTGGAGATGAAGTCGGGCAGACAGACGATGCCGCGCTCGGCGAGCAGCGCCTCGGCCTCCTCGGTGACGCCGATATTGGCGCCCTGGACGACCAGCTTTGCCTTGACCTCGCCCGCGTTGTCGGCACGGATGACATCCGGCCGCGCCGCCGGAATCCAGACGTCGCAGTCGACGCCGACGATGGCTTCGCCGACCAGCTTTTCGCCCTCGGGAAGGTCGGCGACGTGACCGCCGCTCTCCTTCAGGGTGATCAGCGCATCGACATCCAGCCCGGCGGGGTCGTGCACCGTGCCGCGGGAATCCGAGGCGGCGACGAGCACGGCGCCCTTGTCGGCGAAGAACCGCGCCGCGTGCTTGCCGACCGCGCCGAACCCCTGCACCGCGACCCGCGCCCCGGCCATGTCCAGACCGATATGGTCTGCCGCAACCTCGGCCGAAGCGACGACGCCGAAGCCGGTGGCGCCGATCTCGTCGAGCGGGATGCCGCCGATCTCGCGCGGCAGGCCGACGGCGCGGCCGATCTCGTCCTTGACCCAGGCCATCGCGACCTCGTCGGTGCCCATGTCGGGCCCGGGGATGTAGTCGGCGATCGGCCCGATCGCGCAGGCGAAGGCACGGATCAGCGTCTCCTTCTTCGAGCGCTCCATGGTCGGGTCGGCGACGATCACCGACTTGCCGCCGCCATGGGCAAGCCCCGCCGCTGCGTTCTTGAACGTCATGGCCCGGGCGAGCCGGAAGCATTCCTCCAGCGTGACGTCCGGGGCCATGCGGACGCCGCCGATCGCCGGGCCGGCGGCGACGTTGTCGACCACGACGATCGCCTGCAGGCCGGGCGCCGGTTCATGCACGTGCAGAATCGCCTTGGGGCCCAACTCGTCGCAGAAGCGGAATCCGGGTTCGCTCATCGTCCGGTCCCCGTCACTCGGCTTTCTCGAGATCCTCGATCACGGCGTTGAGGAAGCGCGCGGCCTCGACGCCGGTCACCACCCGATGGTCGAAGCTGAGCGAAAGCGGCAGCAACTTGTGCGCGGCCGGTGCGCCGTCGACCGCGACGATCCGCATCTCGGCCCGGCCGGCGCCAAGGATCGCGACCTGCGGCGGCACCACGACGAGATCGGCGAATCGGCCGCCGAACATGCCGAAATTCGACAGCGTTATGGTCTGGCCGACCAGCTGCTCCGGCGGAATCGAACGGGCGGCGATGTCCTTCTTCATGGCCTCGATACCGCGCCGCAGATCGTCGGCGTCGCGGTTGCCGATGTCGTGCATGACCGGAGCGAACAGCCCGTCCTCGGTCTCCACCGCAATGCCGAGCTCGATCCGCTCGTGCACGCGGCGGGTCATGGTATCGGCGTCGAACCATGCGTTGAGCGCCGGCGACGCCTTGCAGGCCGCGGCGATGGCGCGAATCAGCCGGATCGTCACGTCGGTCTTGTCGGGCCAGGACTCGATGTCCGCCTCGTCGGTGACGGTCGCCGGCNNGCGACCTCGCCAGCCGCCCGTTCCACATCACCCTTGGTCACCGTGCCGCCGGGCCCGGTCGCCGTGACCGTCGCCAGGTCGACGCCCAGCTGTGCCGCCAGCCGGCGCACCGCCGGCGCCGCCTTGGCCTTGTCCTTGTCCTTGGGTGGGGGCTTCTTGTCCTCCTTGGCCGGCGCGACCTTGCCAACGATCGCCCCGGCATCGGCCGCCGCGCCGGCGGCGAACTCGACGAGCGGCGCACCCACGGCAAGCACGTCGCCCGGCTCGCCATGCAGCGCCGCGATGCGGCCGGACTGCGGCGCCGGCACCTCGACCACCGCCTTGTCGGTCTCGACCGAGACCAGCGGCTGGTCGGCCACCACGTGGTCGCCGACGCCGACATGCCAGGCGACGATCTCCGCCTCCTGCAGGCCTTCGCCGAGATCGGGCAGCTTGAAGACTTCAGCCATCGTGGACCTCATGCATATTCCAGGACGCGCCGCACCGCGCCGACGATGCGCTGCGGCGACGGCATGTAGCGGCCTTCGAGGCGCAGCAGGGGCATCACGGTGTCCCAGCCGGCAACGCGCTCGACCGGCGCCACCAGGTGCATCAACCCCTCACCGGCCAGTCGTGCGGCGATCTCGGCCCCGAAGCCGCCGGTCAGCGGCGCCTCGTGGACGATGACGCAGCGCCCGGTCTTGCGCACCGACTCGAGGATCGTCTCCGCGTCCAGGGGCTTGAGCGTCGCGACATCAAGGACCTCGGCCTCGACGCCGTCCCCGGCCAGCATCTCGGCCGCCTCCAGCGTTTCCTTGAGCATCGCCCCCCAGCTGACCAGGGTCACATCCGACCCCTCGCGGGCCGTGAAACAACGGTCGAGCGGCAGGGCGCTGCCGTCGTCGACGACCGCCTCACGGGTCGCGCGGTAGACGCGCTTGGGCTCGAGGAAGATCACCGGGTCCGGATCGCGGATCGCCGCCAGCAGCAGGCCGTAGGCCTGCGCCGGCGAGGACGGGATCACGACGCGCAGGCCGGGGATGTGGGCGAACATCGCCTCCATGCTCTCCGAATGGTGCTCCGGCGCATGGATGCCGCCGCCGTAGGGCGCGCGCAGCACCATCGGGCAGCTCAGCCGGCCGCGCGTGCGGTTGCGCAGCCGCGACGCGTGGTTCACGATCTGGTCGATCACCGGATAGATGAAGCCCATGAACTGGATCTCGGCCACCGGCCGGAATCCCATGGCGGCGAGCCCGACCGGCAGGCCACCGATCACCGCTTCGGCCAGCGGCGTGTCGCGCACGCGGTCGGCACCGAAGCGGGCGACCAGGCCATCGGTGGCGCGGAACACGCCGCCGTCGACGCCGACGTCCTCGCCCAGCAGGATGACCGTCTCGTCCTCCTCCATGGCCCGGGCCAGCGCCCGCTGGACGGCCTCCACCAGGGTGAGTTCGCCGGCCCCGGCCGAGGTCTCGCTTTTCACGCGCCGCCTGGCCAACCGTTCACTCCTGCCCCAGCAGCCGGGCGCGCTGGCGGACGAGTTCCGCCGGCAGCTCCTCGTACATATGGTCGAACATCGCCTCGGGCGGCTCCGGTTCTGTGGCAAGGTAGGTCTCGGCCGCCTCCTCCACCTCTGCGGCGCAGGCCGCGATCAGCGCCTCCTCCTCCACCTTGCCCCAGCCGTGCGCCGCCGCAAGGTGCGTGCGCAGCCGGGCGATCGGCTCTTCCTTCCAGCGCCGGCCGACCTCCTCATCGTCGCGGTAGCGCGAGGCATCGTCGACCGTGGTGTGGTCGCCGAGGCGGTAGGTGAGCGCCTCGATCAGGGTCGGCCCGCCCCCGCCGCGCGCCTTGTCCAGCGCCTCGGCCGTCGCCTGGCGAACCGCGATGATGTCGTTGCCGTCGACCTGGCGCCCTTCGAAGCCGGCGGCAATCGCCTTCTGGGCCAACGTTTCTGCCGCGGTCTGCGCCTGGCGTGGAACGGAAATGGCCCACTGGTTGTTGTTCGAGATGAAGACCACCGGCAGCGCCCACACGCCGGCCACGTTCATCGCCTCGTAGACGTCGCCGCGCGAGGTCGCGCCGTCGCCGAAGATGCAGACCGCGACCCGGGCGTCGCCGCGAAGCTTGAATGCCAGCGCCACGCCGACCGCGTGCGGCGCATGGGTGCCGACGGGAATGCACACGGGAAAATCCTCGCGCGGGCCGGCGAAATCGCTGCCGCGCTCGTCGCCGCCCCAGTACAGCAGCAGCTCGCGCATCGTCACGCCGCGCACGAGCTGGGCCCCGTGTTCGCGGAAGCTCGGCAGCAGGACGTCCTCGGGCGCCATTGCGTCGGCGACGCCGATGTTCACGGCCTCCTGGCCGATCGACGAAGCGAAGGTGCCGAGTCGCCCGGTGCGCTGCAGGGCCACCGCCTTGGCATCGAAAGCGCGGGTCAGGACCATCCAGCGATAGAGCGCAACCAGCTTGTCCCGGTCACGGGCAAAGGATGGCGCCGCTCCCTCCAGCGTGCCGTCGGGGCCAAGGATGCGGTCGTGACGGATCTCGAACGTCGCAACCGTGCTCATGCCGGTTCCTTCGCCGCGAGCCCGAGTTCCTCGGCCAAGCGCTGCCGCATCACGAACTTCTGCACCTTGCCGGTCACGGTCATCGGAAATTCGTCCACGAACCTGATGTAGCGCGGAATCTTGAAATGGGCGAGCCTGCCCTCGCAGAACTGCCGGATTTCGTCAGCCGTCGCCGTCGTTCCTTCGTGCAGCTTGATCCAGGCGGCGACCTCCTCTCCATATTTCGGATCGGGCACGCCGAACACCTCAACCTGTTCGATCTTCGGGTTGGTGTAAAGGAATTCCTCGACCTCGCGCGGGTAGACGTTTTCGCCGCCGCGGATCACCATGTCCTTCATGCGGCCGACGATGCGGACATAGCCCGCCGCGTCCACCGTGGCGATGTCGCCGCTGCGGATCCAGTGCGCGCCGTCGATCTCCTTGGCCGTGCGCTCCGGATCGCCCCAATAGCCGCGCATCACGCAGTAGCCGCGCGTGCACAGCTCGCCGGGCTCGCCGGGCGGCAGGATCCGGCCGTCCGCATCGACGATCTTGACCTCGGTGTGGGGCAGCACCCGCCCGACCGTGCCGACACGCAGCGCCACGGGATCGTCGACCGCGGTCTGGGTCGACAGCGGGCCGGTCTCGGTCATGCCGTAGCCGATGGTGATCTCGGGCAGGTGCATGTCCGCCATGACCCGTTGCATGAGCTCCACCGGGCACGGCGCGCCGGCCATGATGCCGGTGCGCAGGCTGGTCAGGTCGCGGGCGGCGAAACCGGGCTCGTCGAGCACGGCGATGAACATGGTCGGAACGCCATGCAGCGCGGTGCAACGTTCGCTCTCGATGGCGTCCAAGACCGCGGCAGCGTCGAAGCCGGCAGAGGGGAACACCATGGTCGCGCCATGGGTGGCGCACAGCAACGTGCCGAGAACCATGCCGAAGCAGTGGTACATGGGCACCGGAATGCACAGCCGGTCGCGCTCGGTGAACCGCATGATCTCTGCCGACAGGTTGGCATTGTTGACGATGTTGTGATGGGTGAGGGTCGCGGCCTTCGGCGCGCCCGTCGTGCCGCTGGTGAACTGGATGTTGATCGCATCGTCGAAGTCCAGGCCGGCCGCGATCGCATCGAGCCGTTCGTAATGCGCATCCGTCGCCCGGCTGCGGATATCGTCGTAATTGGCGAATCCCGGCGCCGTCTCACCGTCTAGCCGGATGACGTGGCGCAGCTCCGGCAGACGGGCGGCCGCAAGCTGGCCGGGCGCCGCCGCATCGATCTCGGGTGCCAGCGCGCGCAGCATGGCGACGTAGTCGCTGGTCTTGAACCGCGACTCGGTGATCAGGGCCCGGCAGCCGACCTTGTTGAGCGCGTATTCGAGCTCGGGCAGGCGATAGGCGGGATTGATGTTGACGAGGATCAGGCCGGCGTAGGCAGTGCCGAACTGCACCGCGACCCATTCCGCCCGGTTCGGCGCAAGGATGCCCACCCGCTCGCCCGGCTGCAGGCCGAGCGCGACGAGGCCGGCCGCGAGTGCCCTCGCCTCGTGGCGCAACTCGCGCCAGGTCCAGCGAACGTCCTGATGCGGGACGACGAGGGCCTCGCCGTCGGGCCAACGGCGCGCCGCCTCATCGAGAACACCGCTGACGGTCCAGCCCAGCAGGGGGTTGGGGCGCCCGCCGTGCACGTAGCTCAGAGAAAGCCCCGACTGTGTCATGGTGGACCCCGCATACGCCGGTTGCGCGGGCTTGTCGTTGATTCGGGTCAATCGGCCGCAGCAACGTCAGGTTTGCCGGCGATTCTTTGGGATTCCTCCAGGATTAACTATAATGATTTAGAGAGACAGGGAGAGACAGATGAGTGTCGAAAGAATCCTCAAACGAAAGGGCCGCAAGGTCCTCACAATCCCACAGGCGACGGTGGTGCGCGATGCGGTCGAGCGGATGAAGCGCGACCGGGTCGGCGCGCTTGTCGTCAGCGACGACGGACACACCCTCCAGGGCATCATGTCGGAGCGCGATATCCTGCACGCCCTGGCCTCCCACGGGGCCAGGCTGCTGGATATGTCGGTTCGGGACATCATGACCAGGCAGGTCGAGGCGTGCCATCCGGACGACGACCTGAAGCGGATCATGACGACGATGACCCACCGGCGGTTCCGTCACATGCCGGTCGTCGATGACAGCGGTCTGTGCGGCATGGTCAGCATCGGCGATGTGGTGGTACAGCGCCTGGAAGATGCCGAGCTGGAGACCAGCGTGGCCCGCGAGGCGTTGATCCTTTCAAGATAGGAAAGCCGCGGGCGGCCCATCGCCACGGCGTCACCCGGCCCGTTCCGCGGACATCGCCGAATTGTGGCGCTTGCCGCGCCCCCCGCACGCAAAACGCCGTCAATTTTCCATAACCGGACCGATTTTCCGCCCGTTTCCGCCTTGAATCTGCGACTCGGGCCGGTCGGCGCGTCGGCGCCGAGGGACCCGTGTATGGAGGACCCCATGGCAATCGAAACACTTCTGAAGAACAATGGACGGGGGGTCGTTACCATCAAGAGCCGCGCGACCGTCGCGGACGCGATCGGGATTTTGCGGCAGGCCGGAGCCGGCGCCCTGATCGTGACCGACAACGGACGCGACATCCTCGGCCTGGTCAGCGGCCACGAGCTGATCCGTGCGCTCAAGTCGCACGGGGTCGATCCGCTGCTACCGATGACCGTCGCCGACATCATGCGGCCCGATGTCGTCACCTGCCGGCCGGACGAGAGCTTTCGGCGGGTGATGGCGCGGATGACGTCGCGCGGCCTCAGCCACATAGCGGTTGTTGGCGAGAGCGGACCGTGCGGCGTCGTCAGCCTGGCCGAGATCATCAAAGGGCGGCTGCAATGGGCCAGGGCCGAGATCGATGCCATGTGCGGCGGCGTAACCCAGCCGGTATGACCGGTCCGCCCGTTTGCCGGCCTTCACGATTCCGTGCGCCGGCATGAAAATTGCTGTGGTGTTGACTATGTGGTCGCGCGCCGACCGCGATAACGGTTTTGGCAGGTCATTGTAGCGTGGTTATTGAGCAACAAACGATGCAGAGCAAACGACTGGAACAGGCGAAACTGGCCATGGCGCTGGTCGACAGCCTCGGACTGCAGGGCGCGATTTCCGCCTGCCGTGCCAATGGATGGGACGGCGTCCTGGAAATTCTTCTCAGCGCCGAGGTCAAGGCGCTTCCCGACCCCGGCTCGCAGCCCTATCAGGTCTGATCGCAGCGGCGCGGCAACATGCCGGCGCGTCAGGAACGGATCGCGCGTCAATCGCGGTCCGGCATCGACTGCATGAGGTCGCGCCGCACCGCTCGCAGATGGTCGCGCATGCGGCTCGCGGCGAGTTCCGTGTCGCGCTGCTCGATCGCATCGACGACGGCGTCGTGCTCGGCGAAGCTGTGATGGATGCGGCCGGAGCCAAGCTCGTACGACCGCAGCCGCCCCCACGTCACCGCGCGACGGATGCCGTTCAACATATCGAACAGCGCCAGCATGCAGCCGTTGCCGCCGGCCCGCGCGATCGCCCGGTGCAGCCGGTTGTCCCACATTTCGTAAGTCCGCCATTCCTTCGCCGACTTGGTCTTGCCGATGCAGCGGCGCATCTCCTCGACCTCCGCGGCGGTGGCGTTGAGCGCGGCGAGGCGGGCCAGCTCCGGCTCCAGTATCTGGCGCGCCTGCATGACCTCGGCCGGATTGGTCCGGCTGGTGATTGCCGACAGATCGTGCAGCGAATCGACCGGCGGACTGCCCACGAATGTACCTTTGCCGACATGGCGCCAGATCTGGCCCTCGGCTTCGAGGGTCGCCAGCGCCTTGCGCAGTGCCGCCCGGCTGATGCCCATGGTCGCGCACAGCGCCCGCTCCGGCGGCAGACGGCTGTTGAGGGGATAATCCCCGGCCTCGATCATCGTCCGCATCCGCGCGAGGGCACGCTGTTCCTGATGCTCCGCCATGCCGATCAATCGCAAAATTGGTTGTACATGAATCCTTGATAAACAAAGTATCATATGCTGTAAACCTTGACTCACAGGAAACCATTTTCTTAGGCTGGTCACAATTGGTTGATTGCCTGCAGGATCACCCATCACTCAGGGAGGACTACCAACATGAAGAGAATCATCCAGGCCTGCTCCATGACGGCGGCGGCAGCGGCGATAGCGGGCACGCTTTTCGTCGCGGCGACGTCAGCGCAGGCTGAGAAGATCCGGATTGCGCTCGCCGAGCCGCCGTCGGACGAGGTCGCCCACATCTTCGTGGCGCTGGATCGCGCGAAGAAGATGGGTCTCGATTACGAGTGGACCGCGTTTGCCGACGAGGAGCTCGCGATCCAGGCGATCCTGAGCGGCCAGATGGATATCGGCTTCGGCACGCCCTATTCGGCGATGCAGCGCGCCAAGGCGCCGGTGCGGATCATCTTCCAGCTGTCCAAGCTGAAATTCTTCCCGGTGACCACGAAGAAATACTCCAAGCTGGAGGACCTCGACGGCGAGCCGATCCTGCTGCACTCGCGCGGCGGCGGCACCGACTCGATCGCCAACGTGATCGAGGACAAGCTCAACATCAAGTTCGGCAAGCGGTCCTACGTGCCCGGCTCGGCGAACCGCGTCGCCGCGCTGATGGCGGGCCAGGCCGACGCGACCATCATCGACCTGTCGAACAAGAACAAGCTGATGAAAATAGCGAGCGACAAGTTCAACGTCCTGCCGATGTTCGAGGTCGACGCCAGCGACGAGGCCCTGTTCGCCAACCTCGACTGGATCAAGAAGAACAGCCAGGCGGTGGACATCTTCGTCAAGGCGCTGGTCAGCGTGTATCGCGACATGCACAAGGACCCGACGATGGTCCGGCGCGAGACGGACCCCAACGGCCCGATCGGCCAGCTCCCGAAAGAGGTTCTGGACGGGCTCGACGCCTTCTTCGTCGAGGCGGTCGAGGGCGGCCTCTACGATCCGAACGGCGGCGGCATGAAGGCCGCCAAGGCGGACCTGGAATGGTACTCGAAGGCGGGGCAGCTGCAGGGCGACCCGGCGAGTCTCGACCCCAACGACTTCTGGTACTTCGAGCCGCTGAACAAGGCCACGCAGTAAGACCACTCGGCAGAGCCGGTGGGGCGGTCTCCGCTCCGCCGGCTTTGCGTTCCCACGAGTTTGACATGCGAATACTCACCCGACATCGCGCCGTTCTCCTGAAGCTGTGCTCAGCGCTCCTCGTGTTCGGCGCCTGGGAGATCGCGGGCCGCATTCCGGTCAGCTTCGCCTTTCCGACCTTCATCGAGTCGGTGGCCGCCTTCTGGGCGCTGATCGTCGACGGCACGATGTTCACGGCCTATGTGGAAACGCTGAAGCCGCTGGTGGTCGGCGTGCTGATCTCGGCCTTCCTCGGCATCGGCATCGGCCTGTGGATCGGCCTCAGCCGCGCGTTCGACTGGCTGGTCTCGCCGATCTTCGTGGTCATGCAGACGGCGCCGCTGGCCGCGCTGATCCCGCTGCTGGTCATGGTCTACGGCATCGGGCTGACGTCGAAGGTGTTCGTCGTCTGCATCATGGCGATGCCGGTGATCGTCCTGAACACCGCCGGCGCGGTCCGGAACACGCCGGCCTCCCTCATCGAAATGGGACGGTCGTTCCTCGGCACGCGGCGCGACATCATTCTCAAGATCATCCTGCCGTCGGCATCGCCGGTCATCTTCGCCGGGCTGCGCCTCGGCATCTCGGCCGGCTTCATCGGCGCGATCCTGGCCGAGCTGAAGATCACGCCGACCGGCGTCGGCGACATCATCACCTACAGCCGCTCGATCGCCGACTACCCGAGCATGTACGCGGCGATCGCGTCGATCATCGTGCTCGCGGTCGTGTTCCTCAACCTGCTCGAGCGGCTCGAGAAATACCTGTTCAAGGGCACCTACGAGACGCTGGTTTCGGACTGAACGGCGCGGCCGTGGAGAGATCTCAGAAGATGAATGCAATGAACACCGAGAACGCCGTTTCGGTCCGCAACGTCTACAAGAACTACGGCGACGTCGAGGCGCTGCGCGACCTCTCGCTCGACTTCCCGAAGGGGCAGCTGACGTCGCTCCTGGGTCCGTCCGGCTGCGGCAAGACGACCCTGCTCAAGATCATCGCCGGGCTGATCCCCGCCAACAGCGGCGAGGTCCTGGTCAACGGCAAGCCGGTGACCGGCCCCGGGCCCGACCGCGCCTTCGTGTTCCAGGATTTCGCGCTGATGCCCTGGGCCAGCGTCATCCGCAACGTCGCCTTCGGGCTTGAGCTCCGGGGCGTCGCCAGGTCGGAGCGCGAGGCGGTCGCCGAGAAATACATCGGCGAGGTCGGCCTCAAGGGCTTCGAGAACAGCTACCCGCACGAACTGTCCGGCGGCATGCGCCAGCGCGTCGGGCTCGCCCGCGCGCTTAGCGTCGATGCCCAGGTGCTGCTCATGGACGAGCCCTTCTCCGCGGTCGACGAGCAGACCCGGCGCAAGTTCCAGGAGGACCTGCTCGGCCTGGTGCAGAACGAGGACAAGACCTTCATCTTCGTCACCCACTCGATCGAGGAGGCGGTCTACGTCTCGGACCAGGTCGCCATCCTGCTGCCGCGGCCGAGCCGCGTGTCGGAGATCATCCGCCCGCGCAGCTTCCGGGACAAGCACGTCGACAGCATCCGGCGCGACCCCGAATATCTCGACCTGGTCGACCGGATCTGGACTTCGCTCCGGACCTATGTGGAGTAGGGGGGCGCCGTCATGACCGTCTTCGGCTACCGGCTGCCGAACATGTCGTCGCTGCTCCTCTGGGGCCTGTTGTGGGAAGCGGTCGGCCAGATCGAGCTGACCTTCTTCGTGCCGCCGCTGTCGGCCATTTTCGCGACCCTGTGGGAGATCGGCGGCACGCCCGCCTTCCTCAAGGCGCTCAGGGAGACCGGCGAGGCCTTCGCGATCGGCACCATCTCGGCCATCGTCATCGGCGTGCCGGTGGGCATCCTGATGGGCAAGAACCGCCTGATCGACGAGCTGCTGCTGCCCTGGGTGAACATTTTCCTCAGCGCGCCGCTGACGGCTCTGGTGCCGGTGCTGATGGTGCTGTTCGGCTTCGGCCTGACGGCGATCGTCATGACGACGGCCCTGTTCGCGATCTGGATCATCGTGCTCAACGCGCGCGCCGGCGTGATGCACATCAACCGCTCGCTGGTCGAGATGGCGCGTTCCTTCGGCGCCTCGCCGTTCGACGCCTTCACCAAGATCTATTTCTGGGCGGCGCTGCCGGAAATCATCAGCGGCGTGCGCATCGGATTCATCCGCGCGGTCAAGGGCGTGATCATCGGCCAGCTGCTGATCTCGATCGTCGGCTTCGGCTCCCTGTTCGAGCTCTACGCCTCCAACTTCCTGATGAAGCATTTCTGGGCCGTGCTGGTCGTCCTGTTCGCCATGTCCTTCCTGATCGCCGAGTTCCTCGCATGGCTCGAGCGCAAGGTCGAATATTACGCGGCATCACGAAACTGATACGTCACCAAGACCAAAAGAGAGTAGGAACAAGATGGACTACGTCATCGATCCGCCGGCCGTCACGTCGCTGCCCGTCATCGGCGAGGATTCGCGATTCCCGGTTCACCGCATCTACTGCGTGGGCCGAAACTATGCCGAGCACGCCCGCGAAATGGGGCATGATCCCGATCGCGAGCCGCCGTTCTTCTTCACAAAGCCGGCCGATACCATCGTGCTGAGCGGCTCGACCATTCCCTATCCCATGGCGACCCATGATCTGCACCACGAAATCGAACTCGTGGTGGCGCTGCGTGAGGGCGGCGTGAACATTCCGAGCGCGCATGCGCTCGATCGGATATTCGGCTACGCGGTGGGCATAGACCTGACCCGTCGGGATCTGCAGGGCGAGGCAAAGAAACTCGCGCGGCCATGGTGCGCCGGCAAGGCCTTCGACCGGTCCGCGCCGTGCACCGCCATTCGCAGCGCCGCGGAGATCGGTCACCCCGACAGGGGCCGCATCTGGCTCGCGGTCAATGGGGACGTTCGTCAAGAGGGCGATCTCAACCAGTTGATCTGGAAGATCCCCGAGATGATCGAATACCTCTCCGGTCTGTTCGAGCTGGCTCCCGGCGATCTGATCTATACGGGCACGCCAGCCGGCGTTGGCGCCGTCGCAAAGGGCGACACCGTCACCGGCGGCGTCGAGGGCGTCAACGACATCGAGATCCACATCGCGTAGAACCGGACCGCGCAGCCCGATCAATCCAGATAGGTCACGTTGCGGTCGATGTGACTGGCAAGGTTGAGCGCGTGCTCGCGCACGAGGCGCTCTGCCAGTTCGGTATCGCGCGCCTCGATGGCCTCGATGATCTGCATGTGGTCGATCACGGAGCGGGCGGCCCGGTCCGCGTCCCCGATCGTCTGGGCGCGGATTCCGCGGACGTGGAGAAACAGCTTGTCGGCGGTCTCGAGCAGGAGAGTGCAGCCGCTCATCCTGAGGATCGCCTGGTGGAATTCGATATTGCGCTCGGAGTATTCGTCGATGCGCGCCTCGACCGCGCCGTTCTCGAATCCGGCGAACATGCTGCGCAGCGAGCCGATATCCTCTTCCGAGGCGTTCTGCGTGGCCAGCCGCGCAGCCATACTCTCGAGAGCCGCCCAGACGACGATGAGCTCGACGATCTCCTTCTTCGTCTTGCGGACGATCAGAACGCCGCGCCGCGGTATGATGTTGACCATGCCCTCCTGCTCGAGGCGCGCGAGCGCCTCGCGCAGCGGTGTCCGGCTGATTCCCAACTGCAGGCTCAGTTGCCGTTCGTCGAGCTTGAGCTGCGCATCCGGCGCATAGATATTCATGCGGCAGATGGCGTCCTTGAGAGCCTGGTAGGTCCGGTCTTTGAGGCTAAGGCTCGCTTCCAGCGGCGGAATTGACAGTTCCGGTGAATCCATACGGCGTGCATCTCCCTTTTCCGCCTAAACTATCCGGTTATCGCCGGTGTGGCAATGTTGCCCGCCAAACGAATCCCGCGCAGCGTGCGGGTCACGGCCCTTTCTTGCCGCGGTCCCGGCCGGTGGGGGCAGTTACGCGAAGGCAACGGCCCTGGACGTGGCCGTCCCGGTCCTCTCGAAACCGGGAAACGTGGGGTACAGGCCCTTGCCGCGGTCGAGCTGTTGCACGAGGCCGAGCACGGGGTCGAGGTATGGCGTTTTCACGTCCACGAGCCGCCCGATCTCCTGCACCGCCGTGACCAGTGCGTCGATTTCCATCATGCGCCCGGCTTCCAGATCCTGCAGCATCGAGGTCCGGTGCGCGCCGACCTTCGCCGCGCCGTTGATCCGCCGCTCCATGTCGACGCGGAAGCCGGCGCCGATCCGCGTGGCAATGGCATGGGCCTCCTGCATCATCGCCGCCGAGAGCGCCCGCGTCGCCGGATCCGTGGTGACGATGTCGAGCGTCGCACGGGTCAGCGCGCTGATCGGATTGAAGCAGAGATTGCCCCATAGCTTGAGCCAGATCTCGTCACGGATATTGGGCAGAACGGGCGCCGTCAAGCCGGCGGCTTCCAGGACATTGCCCAGGCGCCGACAGCGCTCGGTCACCTGTCCCGACGGCTCCCCGATCGAGAACCTGTTGCCGAACTTGTCCGCAATGACGCCCGGTTCGGAGACTTCCGTGGCGAGATAGACGACGCATCCGATCGCCCGCTCCGGTCCGATCGCGTCCCCCTGCCGATCGTCGGGGTCGACGGAGCTGAGCCGGAGGATCTCGAAGGGTCCCGCAAGGCCATACAAATGCCACCATGGCACACCGTTCTGGCATGTCAGCACCGACATATTCGGGCCGAGCAACGGTGTCATCCGGTCCGCAACCTCCCAGGCCTGATACGCCTTGAGCGCATCTGACGGCGTCCTGCTGTCCGAGATCGGCGGGGTTGTCGGTGGCCGCCATCCGGGCCGTTCGCGTGGCACCGTCGATCCGCAGGGCCAGCCCGTTTTTGCGAATCGCCGCGAGGTGCGTACCGCGTGCGATGACGAAAACCTCGATTCCCGGTACCCACGCCAGCTCAACCGCCATGTATCCGCCGATGGCCCCGGCCCCGTGGACACAGATCTTCATCTCCCGCTCCACTCCGTCGCGGTTTCGCCTGGACGACGGCCCGGCCCAGGCCAGGATCGGAGCGCATCGGTGGCGCTCCGGTCCCGCACCTCGCGGCACAGGTCCGGTGCCAATAATGCCCCGGAATCATATGGATCTAATCACCCCGACGGGCGGAGGGCGCCTACCCGAAAGTGCGGGACACGAGGCGCCTGTGCTGCCGCATCAATGGGCCATGACGAGCGGCAGGTCGGAATGCTCGATGACGTACTGGGTCACGCCGCCGAGAACCAGTTCCCGCCGCCTCTCCGCGCCGAACGCGCCCATGACCACCATGTCGGCACCGGCTTTCCGCGCGGCGTCGAGCAGCGGGCCGCCGATATCGCGACGGCCGATCTTGAACGTGCGGCTTTCCGGCTGGATCCCGTACAAACACAGATAGCGACGCAGGTCGGCGTCAGTCTTGGCCGACGTGCTTTCATCCGGAGCCATCAGGATCGTCACGGCCTGCGCCTGCAGGAACAAGGGAAGCGCAGCCGTGACGGCCCGGGCCGCCTCGCCACTGCCGTTCCAGGCGATCGCGATATGTTCGCCCACCGATTCGCTCTCCCGTGGCGGCGCCACCGCGGTCAGCTTGCGAACGTCGAAGAGAGAACACATCAATGAGTTCATGCCGAGTTCGGAGTCCGCATCGGGGCGAGCGAGGACGATCAGGTCCGCCAACGGCCCGAGATCGCGGATCACCGACACCTGTTTGCCTGCCTCTTCGCGCCACGATATCGTCAAACGGTCGGGGGGACACTCGCTTGCGTCCAGCGGCACGAATTCCGCGCCATGCCGCGCACAGTAATCGTCGAAGATGGCGCGCAGCCGCTCCTCCTCCTGGTGCGCAATGTTTCCGGCAGCGTCCATGATGGTCTGGCGAAACATCTGCGGGACGGGTACGCCAAAAGGAATCATGTCCTCCGGTTTGGCATGGACATGGAGCACGTCGATATGGGCGTCGAATTTCCGACCGATGGCCATGGCCAGGCCCAGGACGCTCTCGCCTTTGCCGTCGCCGCGAACCGGAGCGATGATATATTTGATCGGCATGGTCTCCGCTGTTCTTGTGGTTGCCCCGCGCCCGGCCACCTTCTTCGTCAGAATAGGCCCTCGATCTGCCCCGCCGCGTTCAGATGGATGGCATTTGCCGCCGGAACGCGCGGAAGTCCGGGCATTGTCATGATTTCACCGCAAATCGCAACGATAAAGCCGGCGCCGGCGGACAGCCGGACCTCGCGGATCGGCACGATGTGGCCGGTCGGTGCGCCCTTCAAGTTCGGATCCGTGGAGAAGGAATACTGGGTCTTCGCCATGCAGACCGGGAAATCGCCGTAGGATTTCTGGAGGTCGGCGATTTGATCACGGACCTTCTTGTCGGCCGAGACATCGTCGGCGCCGTAGAGACTGGTTGCGATGGTGCTGATCTTGTCCCAAAGCGACATGTCGTCCGGATACAGCGGCTTGAAGCTTGCCTCGCCGCCGTCGACGACCTCCACCACATGCCGGGCGAGCTCCTCGGTGCCGGCCCCTCCGTTGGACCAGTGGCTGCACAGGATGGCCTTGGCGCCCATCGCTTCCGCGGTTTCGCGCACCGCCTCCAGCTCGCCCTCGGTGTCGGAGACGAACTGGTTGATCGCGACGATCGGCGGCACCCCGAATTTCTTGACGTTGGCGAGATGGCGTTCGAGGTTGGCACAACCGTCGCGAACGGCCGCGACGTTTTCGTCGCCCAGCTTGTCCCGGGCCACGCCGCCGTGCATCTTCAGCGCCCGCACCGTGGCGACGATGACCGCGGCCTCCGGCTGCAGGCCCGCCTTGCGGCACTTGATGTCGAAGAACTTCTCGGCCCCGAGATCGGCGCCGAAGCCCGCCTCGGTGACCACATAGTCGGCCAGCTTCAGGGCCGTCCGGGTGGCGATCACCGAATTGCAGCCATGGGCGATGTTGGCGAACGGCCCGCCATGGATGAAGGCGGGGTTGTTCTCGAGGGTCTGCACCAGATTGGGCGCAATGGCGTCCTTCAACAACACCGACATCGGGCCGGCGGCCTTGAGCTCTCGCGCATAGACCGGCTTGCGGTCGCGCGTCTGCGCGACGACGATGTTGCCGAGACGCTCGGTGAGATCCTGCAGATCGCTGGCCAGGCAGAACACGGCCATGACTTCCGAGGCGACCGTGATATCGAAACCGTCCTCGCGCGGGAACCCGTTGGCGACGCCGCCGAGCGAATTGACGATCGAGCGCAGGGCCCGGTCGTTCATGTCGACGACCCGGCGCCAGCCGATCCGGCGCGGATCGATGGCGAGTTCGTTGCCCCAGTAGATGTGGTTGTCGACCAGCGCCGACAGCAGGTTGTGCGCGGCGCCGATGGCATGGAAATCACCGGTGAAATGCAGGTTGATATCCTCCATGGGCACGACCTGGGCATAGCCGCCACCGGCGGCACCGCCCTTCATTCCGAAACACGGGCCGAGTGACGGTTCGCGCAGGCAAACCATCGCCTTCTTGCCGATCCGGTTCAGACCGTCGTTGAGGCCGACCGAGGTCGTCGTCTTGCCTTCGCCGGCGGGCGTCGGCGTGATCGCGGTGACCAGGATCAGCTTGCCGTCCGGGCGGTCGTCGAGCGACCGGATATGGTCGAACGACAGCTTGGCCTTGTGGGGGCCGTACTGGAGAAGCGCGTCGGCCGGTATGTCGAGCTTCGCTCCGACCTCGGTTATGGATTGCAGTGTCGCCTCGCGGGCGATTTCGATGTCGCTCTTGCTCATGTCTCCCGCCCTTTCGGAAAGCCTGGGGTCGAGGTTGCGGATGACCGGAGGCGCCGGGCCGTCCGGGGTAACCTTCGCTGTCGTTCAGGTGCCGAGGCGTGTTCCCACCGCAAGCCCCTCGGCCGATGCGAACTCGGCCGCAGCGATCTTCCCGCCATCGCCGAACCGGACGCGCTTTACAAGGATACCGCCGAGACCCGCAACCACCGTGAAGCCGTCATCGGAAATTGCGACCACCTGGCCCGGCCGGCCCGCCGCATCGACCTTCGTACTATCGAAAATCTGCAGGGTCTTGCCCGCGAAGGTCGTCCACGCACCGGGCGCGGGATTGGTGGCGCGGATCTGGTTGTAGACCTCGCCGACCGATCGGTTCCAGTCGATCTCGGCGTGCTCCTTCTTGCACCAGCTCTCGTAAGTCGCTTTCGAATCGTCCTGCTTGATGCGCGGCGGATTGCCGGACCGCACCAGTTCGATCGCCTCGAGCACGCTTTCCACGCCCAGCGGGAAGATCTTCTTGAAATAGACGTCGCCCAGCGTGTCGTCGGGGCCGATTTCGACTTCCTTCTGCAGCAGGATGTCGCCCTCGTCCAGGCCGTCGTCCGGCCAGAAGATCGACAGGCCCGTCTTGGTGGCGCCCCACATGATGGGCCAGTTGATCGAACTCGGTCCACGATGCAGCGGCAGCAATGACGGATGGAAGCAGATCGAGCCGTGGCTCGGGATATTGCGCGCTTCCTCGGGCACGAAGATGATCATGTAGGCCATGACCATCAGGTCCGCGTTCAGCGCCCTCATCTCATCCAGGATGTCCTTGTCCTTGTAGTTCGCCGGCTGGTAGACCGGCACGCCGCGCTCCAGGGCGGCTTCCTTAATCGGGTCGACCGGACGGCCTTCCTTGTCGGGCGCCGTATAGACCGCTATCACCTCGTCCTGGCCCTTGTCGAGGATGGCCTCGAGGCAGGCCTTGCCGAACGCCTGCTGTCCGTTGACGATGATCCGCATGATGCCTTCGTTCCTTCTGTCCTAGACGGCCCCTTCGGCCTTCGCCGCCGCGATGTCCTCGGCCGACATACCGCAGACCTCGCTGAGGATTTCGTCAGTGTGTTCGCCGAGCAACGGCGAGCGCACGACTTCACTTTGCGAATCCGACAGCTTGATGGGGTTCCCGACCGTCAGATACTTGCCCCGCTCGGGGTGGTCAACCTCGACGACGGTGCCGGTCGCCCGCAGGCTCGGCTCCTCCGCCAGCTCCTTCATGCTGAGGATCGGCCCGCACGGCACGTTCAGCGGATTGAGGATCTCCATGACCTCGAACTTGTCCTTGGTCATGGTCCATTTCTCGATCTCGTCGAACACCTGGTCGAGGTGCGGCAGGCGCCCCTCGGGCGTCGACCATTCATGGTCCTCGTCGAGCCACTCCTCATGGCCGACGGCCCTGGCAAGGCCGGCGAAGGCGGCCGCCTGGGTAATGACGTAGATATAGGAGTCCGGGTCCTGCTCCCAGCCCTTGCAGCGGACGATCCAGCCCGGCTGGCCGCCGCCCGAGGCGTTGCCCGCGCGCGGCACCGCCTCGCCGAACGTGCCGTTCGGATATTGCGGGTACTCCTTCAGCGGCCCGTGGGCGAGGCGCTGCTGGTCGCGCAGCTTGACCCGGCACAGATTGAGCACGCCGTCCTGCATGGCGCAAGTGACGCGCTGGCCGCGGCCCGTGGTGACCCGCTGAAACAGCGCGGCGACGATGCCCAGCGCCAGGTTGAGGCCGGTGCCCGAGTCGCCGATCTGGGCGCCGGTGACCATCGGGAAGCCGTCGATCTCGCCCGTCGTCGACGCCGCGCCGCCGGTGCACTGGGCGACGTTCTCGTAGACCTTGCAGTCCTCGTACGGGCCGGGTCCGAAGCCCTTGACCGAGGCGTAGATCATGCGCGGGTTGATCTCCTGGATGCGCTCCCAGGGGAAGCCCATGCGGTCGATCGCGCCGGGGGCGAAGTTCTCGACCATCACGTCGCATTCCTCGATCAGCTTCGTGAAGATGGCCTTTCCCTTTTCGGTCTTGGGGTTCAGCGTCACGCTGCGCTTGTTGTGGTTCAGCATCGTGAAATACAGGCTGTCGACGTCCGGAATGTCGCGCAGCTGCCCGCGCGTCGCATCGCCGACGCCCGGCCGCTCCACCTTGATGACGTCGGCGCCGAACCACGCCAGCAGCTGCGTGCAGGTCGGACCCGACTGCACATGCGTCATGTCGAGGATTCGGACGCCCTGCAATGCCTTGGTCATGAACTCTGTCCCTTTACGTTATTGTTCGTCGCTGCCGCACCGTCAGTCGGCGCCGTTACTTGTACATGGTCTGGGCCTTGGTGCCCGGCGCGTATTCGTTGGGGTCCACCCAGACGTTGATGACCGCCGACTTGCCCGTCGATCGCACCTGCTCGCGGGCGCGCAGCAGAGCCGGCCCGATCTCGTTCGGGTCGCGCACCTCCTCGCCGTAGCCGCCCAGCATCTCGGCGAACGTGCCGAACGGCACGTCGCCCAGCTTGTTGCCGACGTTGCCGCGCTGCTCGCCGTACTTGGCGATCTGGCCGTAGCGGATCTGGTTCATGTGCGAGTTGTTGCCGACGATGGCGATGTAGGGCGCGCCGAAACGGTTGGCGGTCTCCATGTCGAAGGCGGTCATGCCGAAACTGCCGTCGCCGTACAGGCAGACCACCTCCTTCTTCGGATGGGCCAGCTTGGCCGCCATCGCGAAGCCGGTGCCGACGCCGAGCGACCCCAGCGCCCCGGGGTCCATCCAGTGTCCCGGCGTGCGCGGCTGCACGGCCTGCGCCGAAATGGTGACGATATCCCCGCCATCGCCGATATAGATGGTGTCCTCGGTCAGGAACTCGTTGATCTCCCAGGCGAGGCGGTAGGGGTGAATCGGGTCCTGTTCGGACATGAACAGCGGCATCAGCTTGTCGGTGCGCGCCACTTCTTCGGCCCGCAGCTCCTCCAGCCAGCCCTTGCGGCCCTTGGCACCGTTGTCCGAGCGACCGGTCGCGGCATCGTGCACCGCTTTCAGGATCGCGCCGGGATCGCCGACGAGGCCAAGCGCGATGTCGCGGTTCTTGCCCACCGTGCGGTAGTCCTGGTCGATCTGCACCAGCGTCGCTTCCTTGCTGATGCGCTTGCCGTAGCCCATGCGGAAGTCGAACGGCGTGCCGACGATGACGATGACGTCGGCCTTGTCGAAGGCGGCGCTGCGGGTGCGGTTGAAGTAATGCGGATCGCCCGGCGGCAGGATGCCGCGGCTGGCGCCGTTCATGTAGAGCGGGACGTTCAGCGCACGGGCGAGGTCGATCGCCGCCTGGTGGCCGCGCGACATGTAGACCTGAGATCCGACCAGCATCGCCGGCCTCTTCGCTCTGACCAGGAGGTCGGCCAGCTTTTCGATATCGGCGGGATCGCCGATCGACCGGACGGATGCGCGGTAATGGCCGGGCTCCGGTATCACTGCTTTTTCCAAGGGGATTTCGCGATCAAGGATATCGCGCGGGATTTCCAGGTAGCTCGGACCATAGGCGCCGGCAAAGCACTCGCGCGCGGCCATCGAGATCATGTCGGCGACGCGCTCCGTCGACATCACGCCGGCCGCGAACTTGGTGATCGGCGTCATCATGTCGACGTGGGGCAGGTCCTGCAGCGAGCCCATCTTGTGCTGGGTGAGGGAACTCTGTCCGCCGATATGCAGGATCGGGCTTTCCGAGCGGAAGGCGGTGGCGACACCGGTGACGGCATTGGTACATCCGGGCCCCGCCGTCGTCACGACACAGCCGAGCTTGCCGGTCTGCCGCGCATAGCCGTCCGCCGCATGCGCCGCCGTCTGCTCATGCCGCACATCGATGATGCGGATCCCCTCATCGAGGCAGCCGTCATAGATATCGATGATGTGTCCGCCGCACAGCGTGAAGATCGTGTCCACGCCTTCATTCTTCAGCGCTTTGGCCGCAAGGTGTCCGCCCGACACCACGTCGCCGGAGCGGTCCTTCTTGACCAAGGTATCGGTTGCCGTATCGGACATCTCATTCCTCCTTCACCAAGTCGATCCGGATCGCACCTTGCCGATCCGTCGCAGTTCGAAATCTCCACGTCCCTGCACGGCAGGCAAACATGCCCTCTGCGGAGATGCAAGGCTATGGACTCGCCAACCTCCTTGGACACGGCTCGCGAGAATATGTTCAAACGAAAGACATATGTCCGGAGACGACCCTCGCAGCACCACAACGGCCGCCTACGGCGCCGCGGACCGGCCTTCTCCTTGGTATCTGGTATACAGTACACCAACGCGACCCTCCACGCAACCGGACAAGCCACGGCACGCGGCTTCCCGCGGTCCGTTTCCGCCGGCACTTTGGCCGGCATTCGCCATCGCTGTCGCGGCAAGCCCCACCCGGTCTGCCGGCCGCGGGAAACCATCCGCTGAAATTCTCTACTCTTCGCCGTCAAGATCAGCTGCGCATTGCCCCGCGTTCCGATCATCCCGCACGCCCGTGGATCCGCTCAATCCGCGACGATCAAGCCGAACGGAGTCTCCGTCTGATCATTCGTATCACCGGAACGAGCATGAGCAGGCCCGCCACAATGAAGATAATGGCCGAGATCGGGCGTTCGAATAACGCCAGGGGATCGCCCTGCGACGCAAGCAGGGACTGCCGCAGTGAACTCTCGGCCAGCGGGCCCAGGACGATCGCCAGCACGGCCGGCGCAACCGGGTAGTTCAGTTTGCGCAGCAGAAAGCCGCAGATCCCGAATAGCAGCATCAACCAGACATCATGCATGTCGCTGCTCGGCGCATAACCGCCGACGAGGCAAAGCACGAAGATAACAGGCGCCAGAATCGTGAATTTGAGCGACAAAACCTTCGCGAAGAGCGGAATGAACGCGATGTTGATGATGACCGTGAACATGTTCGCCATGTACATGCTGCCGGTCAAACCCCAGACGAAATCCGGATGCTCGAGGAACAGCAGCGGTCCGGGCCGCAGTCCCCAGATGATCATGCCGCCGAGCAGGATCGCGGTCGTCGGCGAGCCCGGGATGCCGAGCGTGAGCATCGGCAGCATCGAGCCCGTGGATGCCGCGTTGTTGGCCGCCTCCGGCGCGGCGATGCCGGAGATGTTGCCTTTACCGAAGGTCTCGGGGTTTTTCGCGAACGTCTTGGTCAAGCCGTATGCCATCAGAGATCCCGGAGTCGCGCCGGCGGCGGGCAGAATACCGACGACGTAGCCGAGCACCGAGCTCATGACCGCCGTCTTCCAGAACTCCTTGATCCGACGCAGACCCCGGCCGATTGTCCGGAACGTTGTCCGGACCTTTTCGACGATCACGTCGCCCTCGGTCTGTTCCAGCGTCCACAGCATTTCGCCGATGCCGTAAATGCCGATCGCGAGAACCAGGAAATTGATGCCGTGATAGAAGCCGGTGATGTCGAAGAAGATCAGGCGCGGCCGCCCCGAGATAATGTCCAGCCCCACCGAGGCCAAGACGAATCCGATGAGGATCGAGAAGATCGTCTTCGGAATGTCGTCGCCGCCGAGCCCGATGAACGTCGCGAACGCCAGCACCATGAGCGCGAATTCCTCTGTCGGCCCGAAGCTCAACGCGAAATCCGCCAGCGGCTCCGCAACGAGCGTGAACAGGACGACCGATATCGTGCCGCCGATGAAAGATGCCACGGCGGCGGCGATCAACGCCTGGTCCCCCTTGCCGGCCATGGCCATGGGACGTCCGTCGAAGACCGTTGCCACGGCCGTTGAAGCACCGGGTATACCCAGCGTGATCGAACTGATCGCGCCGCCGTACATGGCGCCGTAGTAGATCGCGGCGAGAAAGATGATGGCCGCGTTCGGCGGCACCAGGAACGTGACCGGCAACAGGATCGCGACACCATTTACCGAGCCCAGGCCGGGCAGGGCACCGACGAAGATTCCGATGATGCAACCAATCATCATCATCGCGATATTCGTCGGCTGCAAGGCTTCGAGCAGACCGCCCATCAAATGTTCGAAAATCAGTTCCATAACCGATCACATGCTCCCAACCGTCTGCATGCGAATTCTCCCTCGCCAGGGCGCATGCGTCTTCGCCTCTGGGCCCG
>JABAOH010122798.1_pt2 | contig 28758 bp, 27 predicted proteins | sample 7062181 | NCBI WGS metagenome assembly JABAOH01 (sample SAMN14538630, study PRJNA623070) | marine sediment metagenome | biome: marine biome [ENVO:00000428]; feature: marine pelagic biome [ENVO:01000023]; material: deep marine sediment [ENVO:00002113]; isolation source: pool of 5 deep marine...
GCCGACGACATCCTCTTCCCTCAGTTGAGGAAGGCCGAGCAGTCCGTGGTCAACTTCCTGAATTCCGGCGGGTTCAGGATCTTCCGGTCCCAGCATTTCTTGATGAAGGGACGGTGGCTCATCCTGCTGGAGATGGAGGTCCATCGCCTGCCCGGGGTGAGGAAGCATATAGGGCCACACCCGTGGATGAAGACCGCTTCCTCCTTCACCGGCAAATGGGAGTCATCGTCCGACCTCTTCGCTGGTCCCTTCATCGAGGACGGTCGCCTGATGGTGGAGATCAGGAGACGTCAAACGGATGCTTCGAGGATGCTTCGGCAGGACCTACCGACCTTGAGCCTCGGCAAACATCTCGACGAGGCAGTCCAGGAGGGTTTCGAGATCCTCCAGGGATCGGAGATACTGGAGAAGGGGTATAGGGAACCTCTGGCCGAATTCCTCCTCCGGGGACTGCCTTGGAGGATCAGGAGGTAGTGACAACGAATTCGAATCCGCCTGAGTCGAGACCTTTGTGGTCGAAGGCGATGACTTGGAAGACATACAGTCTTCCCGCCTCTGCTGAGGTTATGGTGTGAGAGAACCATCCTAGCTGGCCCGTCGACGCCATAGACACGAACTCCGCTACGCCGACTTTGATATCCACCTTCGCAACGCGGATGTTGTCGACGACCCGCGCTCGAACCTCGAAGCTACTGTTGCCACCCAGAGCTAACATAGTCTGGTTCTGGCCTCCCGGATTCAGTTCCGGCGGGTTCCCCTGCGGCATGAACTCCACCTTCTGGACCACAGGGGGAGATATGTCCAAGAACGGAGGATTGAGAAGGAGGACCCAGAAGGCGAGCCAGGCAAAGAGGAAGACGGCTCCGTTACCTACCCAGGTCTTCCGGTCGAACTTGGCTACGTCCAGGTTCAGCGCGGGATACACGTACTTCAAACCGTACAAGGCGGCGAAGCCTACGAGGACGGCGAGATACCCGACCCCCAGGAGGCTCAAGGAGTAGGATGCGAGCCCGACGATGAAGGCGTACGCGATCGTGACCAGAGCCGCCTTGGCTCCCTCAATCTCCTTCCTCATGAATCCCGCCTCGTCGAACTGCGGGACCTTGAACTCGTACGTTTCCTCCTTCTTCCTCTTCTTTCGCGCCAACGCATTAAGGAACACCTTGGGCTCTTAAACCCTTTGCCAGGGTGCCCGTGGCCCTGGAATCTGCCAAGTGGGTATCCTTGCCTCCCCCAAGCCAACCTTCACTGAGGAGGGCCGAGGTCATTACTAGACCCCAGTTCTTTTATACCGCCCGAGTCAAAGGTGCAGCGTGGCTATGGACGAATGTCCTCATGAGAAACTCGAGTTCCTGGGAGAGGATGAGGGCAGAAACCGGTATTTTAGATGCTCAGCGTGCAGTTCGGTTATTATAAGCGATGGTGTCAAAGCCTGGTCCGTCCCGGAATCTCCCTTCGATGACAAATAGAGTAAATATACGAGGACGTGAGGACCGATAGCTTTTCATTAGGCCACCGTGAATACAGAGAATATATGCTGACGCGGGGGCGGGGCGGAGGCGTACCCCACGGGGACCTCCCCCATCACATCGAGAGTCGCGAGGAGCACTCTCGAGGACGTCCTTGAGACCGCCTTTGGTTAGACCCGTCTCAATACCGCGTCCGCATACGCAGGGTCAGCAGATCAGGCGGTGGGGGCCTTTCGCACTCCCGTCAGGAGCTTAGCCAGGTGCTCAAGGGCTGTCGAAGCGGTGAAGATGCCCTGGAAGGCCTCCCCATCGTAGATGGCCACCATGGGAATGGTGTTCTCCGTCATCCAGAGGAGCAGCGGTAGTACCCGTGTATCTGGGCTCGCCGCGTAGACACCCCCATTCCCCACGATCTCGGATACCTTGGTGGCCTTGGCGCTCTTGCCGGAGGCGAAGCTCAGCAATGCGTCGTGGTAGGTGACTATGCCGTGGGGTTTGTTCCTCCAGACGACGAAAGCTAGCTTCTTCTCCGTCACCATCCTATAGAGGAGCTCACGAACGCTGGCCGCTGGAGAAATGGCCGGGACCTTCTCCTCCAAGAGATCAACGACTCTTGCGTCCACTATGGTCTCGAGGAAATCCTGCACATCCACCTGTTCGTAGAGATCCAAGTCAGGGCGTTTCCAGGCCAAGAAGGTCACCGAGGTAGTCATCAAGCCTCAGTGCATATGTATTCAACTTTTTTATAGTCGCTTTTAATATATACTGGCATAGAGGCGAAGGCATGGAGAGTAGAAAAATCCAGAAGGTTGGCATCTCCACTCTCACCATATCTCTCCCGAAGCAGTGGGCAGAGAACCAGAACCTCAAGAAGGGGGACCAGGTTTTCATCGTGCAGGAAGGGGACTCGCTCAGGCTTCTAGCCCCCGAAGGCGCTCGCAAGCGTCTGGAGAGGCCAGTGCCCGACTACGTCGTCGACGCCGACGGTGTAAACGACCCGGGGATGATGGAGCGGATCATCGTAGGCAACTACGTCTTGGGCAGGGAGCGCATCATCGTCAAGTCGGCAACTCGGCTGAAGAGCGAGCACCTGGATGAGATCCGGGGTGTGACCAAGAGGCTCATGGGCCTGGGCATCATAGAAGAGACTGGGGACAGGGCCCTCCTGCAGTGCTCAGTTGAGCCCTCCAAGTTTCCTCTTGAGTCCTTGATCAAGAGGCTGTACAACCTGGGCAAGACCATGCTCAACGACTCCATCGAGGCTCTCATAACAAAGGACAGGTCCCTGGCAGTAGATGCCGTCCGCCGAGAGGACGATGCGGACATGATGTATTGGCTCACGGTCCGCTTGATCCTCTCTGCCCAGCAGGAGGACGCCCTGATTGCCAAACTCGGCATGGAGAACAGGCTGCACAACGCCGGCTATCGGTTGATATCTAAGGAGCTGGAGACGGTGGCGGACTGCGCCGAGGAGATTGCCAGGAATGTCTTGATACTCATCGACAGGCAGGCAGAGTTCGAATGGTCCTTGCTGAGGATGCTCAAGGAGAGCGCCGATGAAGCCGCGTCCCTCTACGGCAACGGTCTCGCCGCCCTGATCACGAGGGATCTGAGACTCGCCAACAAGACCGTCATCGCCAGTCGAGAGCTTGAGGTCAAGCTTCGGGACTTCCTCAAGATGCTCTTCGACAAAGTGGAGGAACCGCAGGAACTCTTGGCCATGAAGACCATCGTGGACAATCTCTCCAGCATCACGGGATACTCGAACTCAATCTCAAACGTGGCCTTCAACAGATATCTGGAGAGGTCGACTCCGATCTGCAAAGCCGTGTGTGTGGAGCCCTCCTAAACTGTGAGCCGGGCACGCAACTGTTATGAGGCCAGGCGGGTCTCCCACTATGAATGACGCGAGAGACAGAGTCAGGGCAGGCCTGGAACAAGCGGACAATCGCCACCTTCATCCTCTTCGGAATCTTCATTCTCTGGGTAGGCCTCCTGCTGATGGCGACGGGGGTGAGGTCCCTGGTTTCCACGGGAAGAATACTCTCGATAACGGGGTCCCTCTTCGCCTTCTCGGTGGCCCTCGTAGGAGGCCTGGGAAGCCCGACGACTTCGGACAGCCAGAATCTCGGCCTTCTCATAGTGGCGGCAGCCCTCATCGTGGCCTCGGTATGGGTCATATGAGCCTTCTGAGCTCCTCAGCCACCTCCGGCGCTACGGATACCCTGGTGTGGGCGCTGTAGACCGTGTCGGTGCAGGCAACATCGTCGACGCTCTTGAGCCTGTCCTCCGCCCCCTTTACGAATAGCCCGTGTACACAACCCGCCACTACCTCCTTCGCACCCTGGTCCCTGACAATCTTCGCCGCGCTGGCTATCGTGCCTCCCGTGGAAATGACATCGTCCACCACTGCCACCTTCAGACCTTTCACCTCCAGGGGCTTCTCCTCGGTCTCCACCGTCCAGCTGTCTATTCTCTCCTTCTTCAGGTAATCCCAGGGCACGTCCATCAGGTCGCCGACGAGTTGGGCGCGTCTAGCTGCATTTTCGTCGGGGGCCAGGACCATGTCCACCCCCTGGTCCCCGAGATATCGCGCAAGGGCCGGCATCCCCGATGTGTCCACCGCGTTGACGTCGAAGTACTCCATAGCCCGCTTGTCGTGTACGTCCACGGTGACCACGTTGTTAGCGTTGATCGCCACCCTCTTGGCCACGGCACGGGAACTGATGGCCTCTCCCTTGTTGAACCTCTTGTCCTGACGGCCATAGGCGAAGTAGGGTATTACAACGGTGAGGCTGCCCAAGCCGGAATCCCACAGGGCGTCTTGGAGGAGGAATAGCTCAACAAGCATGTCGTTGGGGTATGTGGTCTGGACGAGGATGACGTCTTCCCCATCAAGACGATCCGGCACCCTCACGTAGAGCTCGCCGTCGGCGAAGGTTCTCACCTCCGCCGCGGTCAAGTCGGCAGGAAGTGACTCCGCAAGTCGGCGGGACAGGTGGAGAGAGGCCGAGCCGGTCACCACCTTCAGGGAACCACCGATTCCGATAACGCATTCATAATTATAGGTTGTGGGATGATGGGATGTCCCGAGGCCTCAGCTCATAGGCAGTGATCTCCTCGAAGAAGAGGGATCTGTGTCGTAATGGCTTGACGCGATAGAACTCCCGGGCCCGCCTCAGGGCCTTCCCGTTGTGAGAGGACAGGAGCAAGTAGATCCTGCCCTCGGGGGACAGGTACTCAATGGCCCGTTCCAAGAATCGCAATATGGCCTCGTTACCACCGGGTCCCCCGCTCCAGGCAAGGTCGATCCATCCCTCCCCCTTACTATCCGGAAGGTAGGGTGGGTTGAAGGCAATGACGTCCCACCTGCCCCTAAGGGCTGCGAATAGATCTGTCCTGACAACTTCAACATGGATGCCGTTATGGTCCGCGTTGCGCTTGCACAACTCCACCGCCCATGGGCTGATGTCCGTGGCGACCGTGTCACAACGAAGGGCAGCGTGTAAGGCGATTAGACCTGACCCGGTTCCCACATCCAGGAAGGTGGAAGCACCATCCAGGTCGATGGCCGCTAGAAGGAGGTGACTATCCTCCGAAGGGCGGTACACTTGGTCATGGCCTCCGATTTCGATGGCCGGATTCAGGTCCACGCTAACAGAAGCGACGGCCAAGGTTCTTAAGAATTCCTCCCATAATTCAAGGAGTGTCCTGGCTACAGATCGTCATATATCTGATCATCGCCCTGAGCTTCCTCTACCCCCTCTTGAGAAAGGGCCACTTCGCTTCATCTCTGGTTCTGGGGAACCTTGTGATCTTCTTGCTGATGTTTGTCCTGCTCCTGATCCAGCCGGTGTTGGTGGTGGAGGTTTTCCTCGAGATGGCCTTCAGGCCAGTCGACCTCCAAACGCTGCGCCTACAGACAATCATCAGTTCCATGTTCTTGCATGCGAATCCCGCCCACATCATCGGGAACGTCCTGTCCCTCTACCTTCTAGGGTTGCCCTTGGAACAGAGGATAGGAGGACCGGCCTTTGGTGCCACCTACCTAGCTACCGGAATAATCGCCACTGTGGGCTTCGGCCTCGTTCATTGGGGCAGTATCGGTTCCGCAGTGGGCGCTTCGGGCGCCATCATGGGAATCGCCGGAGCCTTCCTGATACTGTACCCACGCGACAGGATCTTCATGATCCTGGGTTTCATTGCCATGCCCAATGTCCCTGTCTACCTGGCGGTAGGCGTGATCATCGCTGGGCAGTTTATCCTGCTCGCATTCAGCGTCCCAGGAATCGCCGTTGAGGCCCATCTAGCGGGAGTCGGTGCTGGCATCCTCCTGGCACCCTTGATCGTCAGGCCGAAGCGCGAAGCGAGGGGCATGGAAGCCCTGGAACTAGACGATCTGGCTACGACAGAGGAGTTGAAAGACATCCTTCAAGACATCAAGGCCGAAAACGTTCCTGAGGTGAGGGACGCATGGATCGACCACTTCCTTCAGAAGGCCAGTTGCCCTCGCTGTCGGGGCCCCCTCCAGAGAAGGGGGCGCGTCGTCGAAAGCGATTGTGGTTGGCAGAGACGACTCTGATGGGTGACAAGTTATTTGATTGCCGGCCGGGATATTGGGGTGAATGGGAACTCCGGCTGCCCTGTACATGGAGTGTCCCAGCTGCGGCAGGTCCCCTCATAGGGTGATCCGGGGGCGCATATCCAAAGGGAAGGACATCGTCCTAGAAGGGGTGGTTCGGTGCCTCCGCTGCGGTTACACACGGCGTGAGACATACAGGGAGGGGGCGGTCCGTGAGGTCCCTCTTATCGTCAGCCACCGAGAATCCTCCGAGAGAACGACCCTGGCCCTCTCGCCGGAGGAAACCGTTAACGTGCGAGACCGATTCGACATCGAGGGGGGTATGGTGGAGGTCACGGCCATCGAGGTGGAAGGCAGGAGGCCGACACAAGCCCTTGCGAAGGAGATTGACACCCTCTGGAGTAAGAGGGTAGACCGAGTGGAGGTGAAGTTCTCCCTCAACAAGGGCAGGAAGACCCTATCCTATTCCCTGGAGGTTCCACCGGACGAGGAGTTCGAGGTCGGGTCCTTGGTTGACCTGGGCCGGGAGAGGGGCGTCATCCATCGCCTGAAGACCTCGCGGGGTCTCCTCAAAGAGGGACGGGCCCCGGCGGAAGAGATCAAGCGCGTCTACTGCAAGGGCGTCAGGCCTCAATGGCGACGTCGCAGATCCAGGAGGTCGAGGTCTTGAAGGACGCATACGAGGGCCGAAGGGAGGCCATGGTGATGCGGCTGGAGCAGCAGGGCATCATCAAGACTCCGAAGGTCATCGAGGCCATGCGGGCGATACCAAGGCACCTCTTCGTACCCAGGGCCATCAGAGAGAGCGCCTATTACGACACACCACTAGGCATCGGCTCAGGCCAGACCATCTCGGCACCCCACATGGTGGGGATGATGCTGGAATACCTGGACCTGCAGGAGGGTCAGAAAGTGCTGGAGGTGGGCGGTGGCTCTGGATACCATGCTGCCCTCGCCGGTCATATCGTCGGACCCACGGGCCACGTGTATTCGGTGGAGAGAATACCCTCTCTGGCTAGAAGGGCCCGCAAGAACGTGGAGGTGGCCAGCCTATCCGACCTGGTGGAGGTGCTGGTGGGCGACGGGTCGGAGGGGTTCTCTGAGAGCGCGCCCTACGACAGGATCTTCATAACCTGCGCCGCTCCTGACATTCCTCCTCCCCTAGTGGAGGAGCTGAAGGAGGACGGAAAGCTCCTCATCCCCCTTGGGTCCCGGTACTATCAGGACCTTATTCTGGTAGAGAAAAGAGCGGATCAGCTACGGCGGAGGAACCTGGGAGGGTGTGTCTTCGTACCCCTCATCGGGAAGTACGGCTTTGGGTGAAGAGGGCGAGACGATGGGAGCGGGGGCTGGCTCCAGATAGACGAAGCTTCAAGAGGGCATCCAGCCTCCTTCCCCTCGTGCGGGCGGCGGTGACGGGAGCCAACGGATTCATAGGTCGCAACCTGGTCAAGCGACTCCGCGAAAGAGGCCACGAGGTTCTCTCCATCATCAGGAGGGTCGAGAAGGCAAAGATGTTGGAGGACCTGGGAAGCGAGGTTAGGGTATTGAGACTGGAACAGGTGGAGGAACTCGCCGCGTCCCTCAGAGAAGTGGATACTTTGTTCCACCTGGCAAACGTGATGGTCTACGCCACCAAAGGCCAGCGATGGAGGAGCAACGTTCTCGATACTCGGCATGTGCTCCAAGCAGCACGGGAGGCCGGTGTGGATCAGCTGGTCTACGCTAGCAGTGTAGCAGTCTACGGCGACACAGCGGGGAGAAGGGCCACGGAAGAGGACCCCACGCAACCCACCACCCACTACGGTTGGACGAAGGTGCAGGTCGAAGGCCTTATCAGGCAGGAAGCGGGCGAAATGGGGCGGCATATCCTGAGATTGGGCCTCGTCTACGGGCCGGGCTCTCCCCTCCTGTACCATCTGGTTCGGCGTGGTCTCGCCCTGTATGGCCGCGGCTCCAACTGGGTGCCCCTGGTCCACGTCGTCGACGTCGTTCGGGCGCTGACAGTGACAGTTGGGAGTGAAAGACCTGATTCCCTCTTCAATGTGGTGGACGACGGGCCTCTGAGGCTCCGTGAGTTCCTCACCATCATCGCGAGGGAGTCTGGAAAGAACCTCCGGCGCAGGTCCTATGCAGCAACTATCCTGATTGCGTCGGCAGCCGAGGCGGCCGCCCACATCAAGGGGACTGCTCCCCGACTAACCAGGGACGCTCTCAGGCTGTTTCGAACGTCCGTCAGGGCATCAAACGAGCGAATCAAAGAGGAACTCGGCCTTCGCTTCCTGCACCCGGATCCCATGGTTGCCGTTCCCGATGCCCTACGGAGAGTCTCTGAGACCTTCGCGCTTTGAATTGCCTCCTAACCTTTAACTGCCCTGTCGAGGTAGGAGAGGGGATGATCACCATCCTGGGCGTGGGGCACGTCTTCGACATTGGGCCTCGCATCAGGGAGGAGATCATCAAGAGGAAGCCGGCCTTGGTGTGTCTCGAGCTCGACGAGGGTCGCCTCGCGGCCCTGCAGGCCCGCCAGCGTAGAGGCGGGCTTTCCCTCTACGGTCTCCTGTCCCTCATTCAGGGATGGATTGCNNTGAATTGCAGGTGCCCATCTCCCTCATAGACGTCGACTCGACCATCACATGGGAGAGGCTGAAATCCTCCATCACGCCCTGGGAGGTTCTGAAACTCATCGCCTCCGGACTGAGTGCCATCTTCGTTCGAAGGGACAGGATCGAGAAGGAGCTGGACAGATATCGCGAGGACTACGCAGGATTCATGAGCTCCTTCGAGAAGGGCTATCCTTCGGTGAAGAGGGTCCTGGTCGATGAGAGAAATCGGCACATGGCATCTCGAATCACAGAACTCCACAGGAAAAGTGGAGATCTGATAGCCATCGTCGGCGACGGCCATGTGGAGGGCTTGAAATCCCTGATCAAGGATGAGCCCGTCGAGGTAGTCCGCCTCTGGGACCTTCGGAGCGGGGATTCGCATCCGGGGCTTGCATCAGCCTCTCCGCCCTGACTTGCAGGCGGTCGACCGAGCGAGCAGTAACTTTCAGCTACCCCTTCTCAAGTCTTAAGAGGTCACCGGTGAATGGAAGGATGTGGAGGCGGAGAATCGGGCAGAGGCCACCCTCAGGTATCTGAAGGCGAAGTTCAAACAGTACTATCGATCAGAGCCTCTCAAGCTCCCGCCGAGGTTTGGCAGGCGGGAATTTGGCTTCATCTTCTTCGACGGCGGCTTCGTGCAGAGACATCTTGGTTTCTCCTCCGAAGCCGATCTCTACCGCTTTGTGCGTTCCAGGCTGCCCTCCCACCTCTACCACTCGGCGGCGTACTACGAGACACCGGCAGCGCCCACCATGGCGGAGAAAGGGTGGATGGGCGCGGACCTCATCTTCGACCTCGATGCTGACCACATTCCGGGCTGGACCAAGATGGGGTATAAGGGTATGCTGGAGGCTGTCAAGGCTCAGGTCATTCGCCTCATTGACGAGTTTCTCGAGGGGGATCTGGGTTTCGCTGTGGAGGATATGGCCATCTCCTTCTCTGGGGCCCGCGGATATCACATCCACATAAGAGATCCGAAGGTCTTAGGCCTCGAGAGCCACGAGAGGAGGGAAATCGTAGACTACATCACGGGGACGGGTCTGGACACGGATGCCATAGTCAGGTCGGAACCCTTTGAGATGAAGACCTACCGGGAGAGGACGAGGACCCTAAGGCGGCTGAGGATACCCGCCCCCTCGGACCCTGGCTGGAGGGGCAGGGCGGCGAGGGGGATCCTCAAGTGGCTGGACGATGTGTCGGGGCTCTCCGAGGAGGAGGCCTTGGCGGAAATCCAGAAGCTGAAAGGCGTGGGGAAGGTGAAGGCCTCTCAGATATACGACACGCTCTTCAGGCGACTCGGCAGGGACAAGGCGATGGAAAGGGTGAGAAGCGGCGTCCTAGACCTCTTTCCCCAGGCTGGGGGCCTCTCCCTCGCCTCCCGGGGCATCGACCTGATGAGAGGGGCCACGGATGAGCCGGTGACCTCCGACACGAAACGACTCATCCGCGTCATGGGGAGCCTGCATGGCAAGACAGGCCTCGGGGTGGTTCCCCTCTCGAGGGCCGAGCTGGAGGACTTCGATCCCCTGGTGGAGGCCGTGCCTTCCACATACTCTCAGGAGAGGATTCGGATACGCCTCCAAGAGGCTATTGAAACTGATATGATGGGCGAAACCTTTAACCTCAAACCGGGAGAGAACAGGGTTCCTGAGTATCTGGCCATCTTCTTGATGTGTAGGGGGACGGCCACCCTAGCCTCGGGGACTCCGGATGCAGCCAAAAGGCAAGCCGCCTAGGAAGGACAGACTGAAGCTGATTAGGACCCTTAAGTACCTCATACCAGGCGCCCAGATTGTAGCCGTCGTGATTCTCTCCAGCGTCCTCATACTGACGGCGGGCTACAGCACGGACCCTTTATACGTTCCGGTGAACAGGGTCCTAGCCCTGCTGCTCATCGCTACTGCGGTGTTGTCCTTGGAGATGATCGTCCTAAGAGCCGTGGAGATCAAGTCTGCGCCCAAGGATGCTCAGACATTCGTACTGGTAGACTCGAGCCGAAGGGGGGCCAAGAGAGCTCTGGGTCTGGCCATTATCCTCGCGCTCTTCTTCGCCGCTCCCCCCGCCCAGGCCATCGTCATCAACGTTCTCTCCACCTTCGAATATCAGACCCTGGACGCGGGCGAATCTTATCCCATAGCCTTCAACAGCCAGGATGCCCTAGGCATTACCAGGGCGAGAGAACTCGGGGTGGCCGTTCAGAGCGGGACCCTGATGGTCATTGTGACAGACGATGACCGCATACCCAACCGACGAGAGACTATCCTGACTGCGGGAGAGCAGTACTCCCTTGCCCTCGTAGTCGATTCCATGATAGAGTACACCGTTACCTTCCAGAATCTCGTCGGTTCCAGCACAAGCTTCACCTACCGGGTGAGCGTGGGCTTCCCACCCGGCTTCAACGTACTCCTCGTCCTCCTGTCAAGCGTGGTAGCAGTGGCGAACCTGGCTTGGCTGGCCTACCTGAAGCGCGTGGGCAAGGGGATGCCTAGGCCTGTACCGAAGCGGAAGCGCGCTCCCTCGCCCTACAGAGTGCCCCAATGGCCGGGCCCAAGGCCATGGTATCGGCACAGCACCTCCTGGCAATCGGCCTACATGCATAGGAGGCCTGTACCCCCTCGGGTACCTTCCAGGCAGGCGAAGGTAACCACTTCTAGGGAGAGGGAGATGCCCCCGCCCCCTCCAGCAGTCGAGCCCTACGAAGTCGAGAAGCCCGCGCCCCTGCCGGAGGACCCGCCCCAGGACCTTGACAGAACCCTCATCAAGGCGGTCGGCCTCGACGTCTCCGCCCTAATCCAGAAGGCGGAGAGCAGGGCAGCCTCGGGTGAGTATCAGGAAGCTCTGGAGGACTATGAGACCATTCTAAGCACGGACGCAGGAAACCTGAGAGCGCTCATGGGGAAGGCAGATCTCCTCCGACTGCTTCAGAGGCATGAGGAGGGCCTGGAACTCATCGATAGAGTCCTTCAGCTGGATCCCTGGAACTTCGGCGCGCTCCTCAGGAGGGGTCATCTGTTAGAAGAGCAGGATAGGCCCGATGAGGCCCTCGAGTGCTATGATACCATCCTAGACGGGGGGCCTCAGGTCGTGGAAGCCCTCATTCGGAAGGGCGATTTGCTGACGAAGAGGGAGGAGAATGATCTCGCTATCGAAGCCTTTCGGGAGGCCTTACGCCTCAGGCCGAATGACCGAGAGCTGGAGGCCAGGGTAGGTACTTTGGAAGCACTTCTGGAAGATCCCCTTGACGTGGCGAGGAGGGAAGCTAAGGCCGGCAACGACGAGGCGGCCGAAGAGTTCTATCGACGGGCCTTGGAGGGAGACAAGGCCGCAGAGGCCAGAGAGGAGCTCATAGATCACTACTTCGAGATGGGTAGAGAGGAGGAGAGCGTGCCGCTCCTCGGCCAGGTCATATCCGAGAGTCCTGAGAACCACCGGGCGATTCTGAAGAGGGCAAGGGCGCTTTGGCACGGAGGGAGGCTCGAAGATGCCTTGGAAGACAGCGAGAGAGCGAGTGATCTTGCCCCTGACGATCCCTCCATATGGGCCTTAAGAGGAGGCCTGGAAGCCGAGCTAGGGCTTGAAAGCAGCGCCATCCAGAGCCTCGAAAGGGCTTGTTCGTTGAACCCCGATGACAGCGAATCAGGGAGGACGCTGAAAGAGCTTCGCAAGCGGGAGAAGGAGAGAGCCAAGCTGGAAGAGGTGCTGCGCTCCATGTCCGACGTGCCGGAAGAAGTGGTCGGAGCGATACTCGGCGCCTTCGGGGGAATCAGGGAGATGAAGAAAGCGAAGGTGAGCGCCCTGGCCTCCCTCGAGGGCGTTTCCGAGGACGTCGCCAAGAGGATTCTCAAGAGGGTCAGGAAGGGAAGATAGTTTTTACTATGCCGGCCTGTTGTCTGGAGGATGAAGGCTTTCCGGGTTGCCGGCGAGTTTCTCATGGGGAGGAAGTACCAGAAGTTTTCCAAGGAGGTCGCTGCGCAGGATGAGGAGAAAGCCGTGGAAAGGGTGCTATCCCTTCTTGGGAGCAAGCACGGCACCAAGCGGAAGGACATTAGGATTCAGAGCGTGGCGGAAGTGGCCCAGGAGGACATCGTCGATCCTGTCGTTGGCTACCTGCTGAGGATGGGTTAGGATGGCGGAGGCAGAGCTTCAGCAGGCCGTGGCAGCCCTCGAGACCGCCCGGGCTCAACTGACCGCCCTGGCGAGGCAGGAGGAGCTGCTTCGCGTCTCCTTGGAGGAGTATGCAAGGGCTCGGGAGACCATGGTCAGATACACCGAGTCTCCCGTTGGCACCCAGATCCTCGTCCCTATAGGCGCCGACTCCTTCCTGTTCGCCAACGTGGCCGATGTGGAGAAGTGCATCGTAGGCATCGGCTCCCAGGTAGCCCTAGAGGACGCTATGGAGAAGGCCATAGAGAGGCTTGACCACCGAATCACTCAGCTACAGGGAGTCCAGGAGGACCTACTCAAGAGGATCGGGCAGATGGAGGACAGGGTAAACAGCTACGCGGCAGCCGTCCAGACTGAGTACGAGAAAGTTCAGGGGGAGCGCGGGGAGGACACTGGTGTTTGAGCGCCTAAGGGCGAAGCTCCTAGGGTGGAGGGAGAGGGCGCCTCAGGAGCTGGAGCAGGTAGTCTCTGAGGAGTCGGGCCGTCGGATAAAGGCGAAGGTCCTGGACCGTTACCTGTACGACCTAGAGATCGCCCTCCTAGAGGCCGACGTGGCGCTTCCCGTGGTCTCGGAGATAACGAAGACCCTTGAAGAGGAGCTCATGGGGAAGAGGATACGGCGGGAAGTCAACTTCAAGGCGGGCATGTGGCACGCCCTCAGCAGGTCCCTGAACCGGGTCCTCACCGTCCCCTCCATAGAGCTCTTGGACTTCGTCCAGAAGAATGAGAAGCCCGTGGTCCTCATGTTCGTGGGTGTCAACGGGACGGGTAAGACAACGGCCATCGCCAAGCTGGCCCACCTGTTTCAGTCGCATGGATTGACCTGTGTGCTGGCAGCGGCAGACACCTTCCGGGCGGGAGCCATCGAGCAGCTCGAAGAGCACGCTGAACGTCTCGGATGTAAGATCATCAGACATCGGGCCGGCAGCGATCCTTCGGCCGTCGCCTACGATGCGGTGGAACATGCCAAGGCCCGGTCTCGAGACGTGGTCCTGGTGGACACCGCGGGAAGGATGCAAACCAAGGCCAACCTCATGGACCAGATGAAGAAGATGAAGAGGGTCTCCAAGCCAGATCTCGTGCTCTTCGTCGGCGATGCCCTGACAGGAAATGACGCAGTTGAGCAGGCGAAGGGCTTCGACGAGGCCGTCGGCATCGATGGCGTCATACTGACTAAGATAGACGCGGATGCTAGGGGAGGAGCCGCCATGAGTATCGCCCACGCAGTGAATAAGCCCATCCTCTTCCTCAGCACTGGTCAAGGCTATGAGGATTTGATACCCTTCAAGCCCACCTGGATGGTGGAGAGGCTCCTGGGTTCGACCTCTCCATGAAGCGCCTTCCCAGAAGGTAGGAGAGGTTCGCCCATCCGTCCGTCCACGATTTGAGCTTTGGCTCCCCCACCCTCTGACGATAGTCCACGGGCACCTCCGCGAACTTCAGCCCCTTGGCCATCGCCTCCAGCTTGATCTCCTCGGAGAAGGGCATGCCCTCGTTGCTCAGCTCCAGTCGGTCGAGGACTCTCCTTCTGAAGATCCACATCCCCGACTGGCTGTCCCGCAAGGTCTTTCCATACAGGAGCTTGACGGTCAGGTTGAGGACGAAGTTGCCCAGCCGGTGGGGCAACTCCATGGCCTCGGGCGAGAGATTAGTCATCCTTTCGCAGGAGATGAAGTCCAGGCCCTCCGACTCCAGGCGGGAGACCAGGTCAGGGATAGCACTGGCGGGGTAGGTGCAGTCCGCATCCAGAGTGGCCAAATACTCCCCTCTAGCGGAGGCGAAGCCCGTCATGTAGGCCCTCCCGTACCCTCTCCTACGCTCGTGGATAACGCGAGCTCCCATCTCCTGAGCTATCGCCACAGTTCGGTCCCGCGATAGGGTGTCCACCACGAGGATCTCGTGGGAGAAAGGGGATTTGGAGAAAGTCTCATTCAACTCCTCAAGGACAAGACCGATGGAACTCTCCTCGTCCATGGTAGGGATGATGACGGAGACCCGAACTCCCTGCATCTGTACACTCAGAAACCGGCCCCGATAAAGAACTTGCCCAGCGGCTATCCGCCCTGGGGCCTTCGCTCACCGAAGATCTTGTAGCCAACATATCCGAGCAGTGCTACGGTAACTCGGGAGAGGGACCAAGAGTTCGTCCTGCTGTTGACCATCTCCACCGGTCTGTATTGGCGCCACAGGATTCTGTGCTTGAGGGTGAGCTGCTTCCTCCCCGCGCCATTCCAGAAGGCCTGCCTGAAGAAGTCGTAGACCGAAGAGCGAGTGCGGTGGTAGACCACGGCCCCTGGTTCGTACTTGATTGAGTAGCCGGACTTGACGGCTCTTAGGTTCAGGTCTATGTCCTCCGCCGTGATGAACCACTCGTCGAATCCCCCCAACTCCTCCAGTACATTCCTGTGATACGCCAGGTTGGCACTCGGATAGGTGATGTCATAGCCCCTGTATATGAGCTCCACCCGCTCCAGCTCCTCGAACGGCTTATAGCCGATCTGTATTGTCTTGCCCGCTACCACCTCCGAGCCCTGAAGGGCCTGCCGGAGGGACTTCAGCCAAAAGGGGTTTGCGATGCAATCGGCGTCGATGAAGGCGACGGCGTCTCCCCCGCAAAGCTGAATGCCGAGGTTCCGACTCCTCCCTCTGGTTCCTCCTGCAAACGCGAGTTTGATGAAGCCGTAGCGGGAGGCGTAATCCCCGACAATCTCTTTCGTTCTGTCCTCGCTGGCAGCGTCTGCCACCACGACTTCAAGAGGAGCCTCCTGAATGACCAGGCTGTCCAGGAGGTCAGCGATATTCCTCTCCTCGTTTCTTGTGGTGACCAAGACGCTTATGAGCACCATGGGCAGTAGCGTGAGCCCTCATATGACGTTTATCCCTCCTTGAACGTCTGGACGTCGAGGCGTCGGCGGGCCACCACGTTCCCTCTCCATCCTCCTGCGACTCCGGTGCTAGACGTGCGTGGCAGAATCAGTGCTGAAACTGGGATGAAAGGATTAATCCCCCGAACTGGAGCCTAGCAGATCGTGGACCTCTCCATAGTGGTCGGAACCCGGCCAGAAATCGTGAAGATGGCCCCGGTCATCGATGAACTCCAGAAGGCGGGGGTGGCCCCCTTCCTCATACACAGTGGCCAACACCATGATCGAGAGATGTCACAAGTCTTCCTCGAGGAGCTGGGAGTCGATGCCCCCGACGCCTTTCTGAACGTTCCATCTGGCACCCACGCTCAACAGACCGGGGAGGCTCTGGTCGATCTGGAGAGCGCCTTTATCTCCGTCGAGCCTCGATTGGTGCTCGTGGAGGGGGACACGAACACCGTCCTGGCCGCGGCGCTGTCGGCGGTGAAGCTGGGGGTCGATGTGGGGCATGTGGAGGCCGGCCTCCGGAGCTATGATCGCCGCATGCCAGAGGAACACAACCGTCGGGTGACGGATCATTTGTCCGCCCTACTGTTCGCACCCACCGAGGTCTCTGAGAGGAATCTCAGGTCGGAGTCGGCCTGGGGGAGGATATTCATCACCGGCAATACGGCAATCGATGCCTGTCTCATCTACCTGCCCACGGCGGAACGCAAGTCTAGGGTCCTAGAAGAGGTGGAATACGACGAGTACTGCCTCGCTACTGCCCACAGGGCCGAGAACGTGGACGACCCGGAGACCCTGGGACAGCTAGTCAGAATCCTCACATCTTCCCCCTTGCCTGTGGTCTATCCCATCCATCCCAGGACAGAGGCGAGGCTGAGGGGGTTCGGGCTCTACGGGAAGCTCAGAGGCTCCGACAACGTCCAGCTGATGTCGCCCCAGGGCTACTTCGACTTTCTGGTCTTGATGAAACACTCGACCTTCATCATGACGGACTCGGGAGGTATCCAGGAAGAGGCCACGGCGCCCAACATCAGGAAGAAGGTCTTCGTCCTGCGACTGAGCACAGAGAGGCCGGAGGCCGTCGCCGCTGGCTACGCGGAAGTAGTCGGGACCCGGGCCGAGACGGCTCTCCCTCCGATGGAGGCTTACCTGGAGAACCCGAAGGCACCGATTTTGCCTTGTCCATATGGTGATGGTGGCGCAAGCAGGGCGATATCCCAGATAGCGAAGCTTGTGCTGGAGGGGCAAGAGGACGTGCTGGAGGCCCTCAGCCGGGATCCTGACTTCCGTCAGCGACGAGTCCTCCTTCCACCCGTCGAAGCGTCGATGCGAACCTAGGGGCCCGGAAAGTATTTTTATAGGAATCCGCAATACACCGCCCGCTCCGGAAGGGGCCTTGGTCAGGAGGGAAGGATGGGATGAAGTTCAGTCGAGCCTCCAGCTCGATCCATCAGGAGGTGGGGCGCTGATCCTGAAGGAGATCGAGCTTGAGAACTTCAAGTCCTTCGGGAGGCACCTCCGCCTTCCCCTTCTCCCAGGGTATACTGCCATCACGGGCCCCAACGGCAGCGGGAAGAGCAATCTCAGCGATGCAGTCCTCTTCGTCCTCGGTCCCAAGAGTTCTAAGGTTATACGAGCCGGAAGGCTTACGGACCTCGTCTACAACGGCGGTGAGGACGGTAGGCCTGCCGACTATTGTCGGGTCTCCCTGGTCTTCGATAACGGCGACAGAACCATTCCCCTCGATAGCGATGAGGTGAGGCTAACCCGCTACGTCGGCCTCTCCCCCAGCGTGGAGGGTGGGTACAACTCCTACTTTTACATCAACGGAAGGAAGGCCACTCTCTCGGCGTTCGACTCCCTCCTGGCCGATGCGAAGATTTCTGCCGAGGGATACAACATAGTCCAGCAAGGCGACGTCGGCAAGACGGTTGAGATGAGCCCCGTGGAGCGGAGGAGGGTCTTGGAGGACATAGCAGGCATCTCCAGGTTCGACGAGGATATCGAGAAGGCCGAGGAGGAGAGGCAGTGTGTGGAGGAAAACCTGGGAAGGATAGAGATCATCCTGGGAGAGATCAAGCGGCAGCTACGCCAACTCGATAAGGATCGGCAGGCGGCCCTCAACTACAGGGAACTCAGGGAGGAGCTCGACAGGGCACGGGTCCAGCATGCCCGAAAGGAGGTGCAGATCCTTCGACATCAGCTGGCATCCGCAGTCAAACAGGCGGACAGGTATCGAGCCGAAAGGGCGACGCTTCGGGAGAAGCGTGGTGAACTGCTTCAGGCCCTGAAGGGGGCCGAGGAGGAACTTGAGCGGCTGGAGCAGGATGTCGCCGACATGGGGGGTGAGGAGTTCAGGAAGCTCAAGGAGAGCTTAGACGCCCTGAGGGTAGACAGGGCAAGGGCTCAGGATAGCATTGAACGGGGAAAGGAGGAGGTCAAGGAGCTGCGAGCCGAGGGTCTCACTCTTCGCAAGGAGAGCGACAGGGTATCCAGGGAAATCAGAAGCTCAGAGGACGAAATGGGAGAGGCCGGAGAGGTTGCGTCAGAGCTTGAGGCGGAACTAAGATCCAAAGAAGGTGAAATCGCGGCCCTGGAGGAGACGGCGTCCCAATCCGATGCAAGAATCCTGGAACTTCAGAAGGCCTTGGTGTCCCTTGACAAGGAATTCGAGACGGTGGAGGGAGAGCAGAGGATCCTCACCTTGGAACGAGAGAAGTTGACGCAGAGAATGGAGAACTTGGATTCCAGAATCGCGGAGGTGAAGGAGGAGAAAGAGGCGAGGGAGTTCGAGGTTCAGGACGCCGAATGGCAGCTACAGGAGGCCACATCTGGGGGGAAGGCCGCCTCGAAGGATTTGAATCGGTTAAGACAGAGACATAATGAGCTCGAAGTTGAAGAGAAGGAACTCTCCAAGCAGTCCTCGGAGTTGGAGATGGCGGTGAGGAGCCTCTCGAGGGACTACAGCAAACTAAAGGCTGAGGCAGAGGCGGTGGACAATGTTCAGAAGGGCTACAGCGCGGCCGTGACAGCAATCATCGAGGCCAGGGATACGGGGACCCTGACGGGAATACGAGGAACCATCGCGGAATTGGCCCGCGTCGAGCCGCAGCACGAGGTAGCCTTGAACGTGGCTGCTGGAGCAAGGATGCAAGCAATCGTGGTCGACGACGACGGCGCTGCGGCCGACGCCATAGGGTACCTCAAGTCCAGGAAACTCGGTAGGGCCATATTCCTGCCACTCAATAAGATGCTCCTCGGCAGGCCTAAGGGAAAGGCTCTCCTGGCGGTGAAGGAAGCCTTGGGGTTTGCCATCGACCTGGTCTCCTTCGAGGAAGAGTACAGGAATGCGTTCTGGTACGTGTTTGGGGATACCGTTGTGGTCAGAAACCTGGCAGAGGCGCGACGCCTCATGGGAGGGGTTAGGCTCGTGACCCTAGATGGCCAGCTGGTGGAGGCCAGCGGCGCCATGATCGGTGGACAGGTGAGGGAGCTGGTCCTCAGATTTGGACAAGGAGCTGAGGGGAGACTACCGGAAGTGGGAGAAGAGCTGAGAAAGGCCTCAGAGGAACTTTCAAAGGTCAACGATCGACTTCGGGATCTTCGAGAAGAGGTCGGGCACGTCGGCAAGGAGATCAGGGAGCTCCAGGGAGTGGAGGAGAGGAAGCGATCCAAGGCCGAGGTCCTGGGTAAGAGGTTGAAGGAGTTCAGAGGCCAGCTCAGCGGTACCGCTCGGACAGCGCAGCGAAGGGATGATGAGAGACGGGAAGCCGCCAGGACGCTCGGGGAGTTGGAGGCGAGGCTGGAGGAAGTGGGGGCCAAGGTGGAGGAAGTCGAGCAGAGAAGGAAGGATAGGCGGGCTGAGATGGCCAAGACCACCCCGCGGCGCATTTCTCTGAAGCTGAGGCAGCTGCAGGCTGATAAACTGTCCCTGGCTGAGAGGTTCAATCAAGCGATTTCCAAGAGGGAGACCATAGCGAATCGAATTGCCCTTCAGAAGGAGAAGGAAGAGGAAGTTGTTGAGAGACTTGCAGAGATCGAGCGCAGAATCTCTCTCAAGAAGGAGGAGGAAGAGAGTCGCACACAGGAGCTGTCCCGAGTGGAGGAGGAACTCCTCGGACTGCGAAAGATGGAGGGGAGGCTCATGGCCGAGAAGAAGGGTGTCAGGGATCGTCGTGATAGCGCCTTCAAAGAGAAGACCGAGCTGGAGGCAAGGCTGGCGAAGCTGGACACCAAGTTGGAGACGACGGAGGACTTCCTCCTGAGCCTGGAATCTCAGACGACTTCTTTGCAGGAGAAGCTGAGGGAGGCGGAGTCCCAGACGGATGGACTCGAAGACATCGCCGAAGAGCTGCCTCCTCTGGAGGATATAAAGGCCACCATCATCCGCTGCGAGAAAACCCTCGACTCCATCGGGGCCGTCAACCTTCGAGCCTTGGAGGACTATGAAGCTCAGCAATCGCGGCACGATGAACTAAAGCAGGAGCTTTCACGTCTCAAGAGCGAGAGGAAGAACCTCCTGCGAGTCGTGAAGGAGCTGGAGGCCAGGAAGAGACAGGGTCTTCTCCGGGTCTTCCACGCCATGAGAGACAACTTCGTGGAAATCTTCGCGAAGCTCGCCGAAGGCGGGGAGGCGGAACTACTGTTGGAGAATGAGGAGGACCCCTTCCAAGGAGGCTTGATCGTCAGGGCCCGTCCTCCCAACAAGAGGTTCCTTCGCCTGGAGGCCCTTTCCGGTGGGGAGAAGAGCCTAGTCTCTATGGCGTTCATATTCGCCCTTCAGGAGTATGACCCGTCTCCTTTCTACTTCCTGGACGAGGTGGATCAGAACCTAGACGCCATCAACGCGGAGAGGATAGCGAGGATGATTGGGCATAACTCCACCGCCGCTCAGTTCATACAGATCTCCCTTAGGAAGGTGAGCCTCAAGGAAGCGGATCACATCATCGGTGTCACCATGGGGGGTAGGGGAGTCTCCGAGGTCGTGATGAAGGTCAACTTGGAAGACATGGTGGAGGAAGCCCCCAAGGCAGAGGCGATGACTTGACCTCAGGCTACGAGGAAGTGCTCAACCATCTCCTCTTCCACAAGGCTCTGGAGGAGGAGCGGGGCGAGAAGATTGAGAGGTACCTGGGGCTGTTGGAGAGGGTCCAAGAGGGTTTCGACTACGCCTCGGCGGATTACTTCGAGAGGAGCTTGGCGACGGCGTTCCACTTGGTGATGGATCAGTCCTTCGACCCCTGGGACATCGACTTGGTACGGTTCTCCAAGGCTTACATAGATCGACTGAGACGCGTCGGGACCGTGAACTTCACCGCCGCCGGTCGGATCGTGCTCATGGCATGGTCGGTGCTGAGACTCCAGACGCAGGCCATCCTCTCATCCGCAGAGCCTGTCAATCCGCCAGTCGAGGACACTTGGGATTCGTGGGACGCTGCCGCCGGACTCTATAGGGAGCCGGAGGACGTGGATTTCACCCATCAGATACTCACAGCCCAGGAACCGCCTCTGAGCGAAGCCTTCCAGCGAGACGCTTCGAGGCCCGTGACCCTCCTTGACCTCCTTGACGCCTTCGCCAAAGCTTTCGAGGAGGCTTCGGGGGCTTTGAAGGCCCCTCGACCTCGGAGAAGGCCCCCCATTGAGGCCCTCCGTGGGAAGATTCACCGAGAAGACCTCGAAGAGGATATCCAACGCACCTGGCGACTGATTCGAAACCTCAGTAAGGACGTCGTGCGATTCAGCGAGCTCTGCAACGGGAATCGCTGGGATCGCGCCACAATCTTCCTGTCTATGCTCTTTCTCTCCATGATGGGGTGGGTGGAGATATGGCAGGATGACTTCCCTTGGGGAGAGGTCTATCTGCGTCCTCTACGGGAAGACCAGGTGGTGGAAGTCCCGGTAGATCTGAAGGAGGCCCAGGTGGCCTAGATGACGAAGAAATCGTTTCTGGAGGCGATTCTCTTCCTGACTGGGAAAGCAATGACGGAGAGACAGCTGTCCGACATGACAGGAGTCAGCCTGACGAGCGTCAAGAGACTTCTTTCCAAGCTCCGCAGGGAGTATGAGGATAGGGATAGTGGCCTGAAGGTCGCTCGAAGAGGCAGAAGGTGGGTCCTACAAGTCAGAGAGGAGTACATGGCCGAGGCCGCTGGCATAGCCCCAGCCACGCTTCCGCAAGGCGTCCTCAAGACGGCCGGGCTAATCGCTTACTATCAACCCGTGAGACAGAGCCACCTGGCGCATCTCGTAGGACCAAAGGTCTACAAACACGTCAAGGGGCTTCGTGAGAGGGGACTCATAGCCGCCAAGCCCCTTGCACGCACTCTCCTCCTCACCACGACATCCAAGTTTCTGGAGTTCTTCGGCGTAGAGGCGCGGAATCGCGAGGATTTGAGGAGGCTACTGGCGGAGCGCGTCGGGGTGAGGGTGGACGACACCCAGAGTTCTTCGGGTCTGATAATCTCGACCTAACGTATTTATAGCGTCCGCTACCAGCGATGAAGGGCTAGAAAACCTTAGTCCCAGGACTGGGAAGAAGCATCCGGAGGAGCCGAACCCTTGAGCGGCTATCTTAGGCACATAGAATTGTCCAGGCAACTCGAGGAGAAGGCCAGGGAGGCCTCTCGAACAAGGCAATTAGCCGAGGAGAGGCTGAGCGAACTCCAGGCCCTCTTTCAGGTTGCTCAGAGGCACGACTGTAAGCTGGGCGAAGCCGAGGACCTGATATCCCAGGCCAAGAGCGCCATCGCCGCGAAGGATTACAGGCTCGCCCTTGAGAAAACGAAGGACGGAGAGGACAAGGTAAGGGCCGCCTTCTTACAGAGGGTTCAGTCCATTCTGGACTCCTCAGAGTCCATGCTGGGTCTGCTGGGGAGAACGGATGAGGACACCACTGAGTACGAGGCCCTTATGAGTAGTGCCCGAGACGCCCTCGACAAGGGGAACTTTGAGGAGGCGGTGGAGACCGCCAAGCGGGGTTGGACGAAGGGGGAGAAGATGCTTCACGAGTACCTCTCCAAGTCCTTTTCAACCACACAGTCCCTAATCCTGGCTGCCAAGGCGATGGAGAAGGATACCGCCGTCTCCGAGGACCTACTCGCTAAGGCGAGGACGGCCTTGGAAGCCAGTGACTATGACGAGGCCCTATCCCAGACGGAGGAGGCCCTGGACCTCCTCGGCAGGGAACTCGACTTCGAGCTCGTGGAAGAGAGGAAGACCGTCGACCAGCTCATGGAGGCGGGCAAAGCCTTGGAGGCCAATCTCTCCAAGGCTGAGAACTACCTCGGTAGGTTTGACAAGGAGCTCGAAAAGGCGGACTACGAGAAAGCCTTCAACCTCCTCAAGCAGGCGAGAGTCGAGGCAGAGAGGCAGCTGAAGAAGAGGATGGAGGCAGGCGGGATTAACCTCGAGACCCCCATCGAGGAGGCGAAGAAGCTAGGTGTAGACACCTCCACAGCTGAGGGGCTGTCCAAGGAGATCGTAAGAGCGGCCGACGAGGGGGATTATACGACGGCGGCTCAGCTGCTCAGGAGAGGAGTCCAAGAACTCGAGAGCGCGAAATTCCAGAAGGTCCTGCAGACCATATCTATCTCCCGCCCCAAGTTCCTCCAGGCCCGAGACATGGGGGCTGATGTGAAGGGCGCCGTGGACATATTCAGCAAGGCGCGACAGTCGCTACAGGATGGCGATTTCAAGGATGCCCTCTACCGTGCTGAGAAGGGCAACGAGGTGCTCGACGAACTAATCCAGACCTTTAGATCCTCCCGTGAGAGAATGGAGGCCCTTTCCCAGGAGATCACGTCGTTCTCGGAGTACGGACTCGACCTCTCGGAGGTCGAGGGTCTCCTCAGGACCGCTGAGGAGGAGTTGGTCCAGGGCAATCTGAAGTCGTGGTCCTCTGTCGTGAGTAGGATTGAGAAGAGTCTGGAAAGCGCCAGGTCCGGCAGGTTGGAGCAGGTGATCGCGGAGGCCCAGTTCCAGCTGACCCTGGCGGAGAAGACTGGGCTGAGTCTTGCCGAAGAGAAGGAGAGCTTACAGGTGCTTTCCAAGGCTCTGAAGACAGGGGGGGTCAACGAGGCCCTCCAGGATGCCCTCCGCCTGAAGGATGGACTTCAGAAGAGGATAACATCCCACGTCCGAGGCAGACTGGATGATCTGAAGGGGACTCTCCCAAAGGATGAACTCGACCAGGTTTCCGAGCTTGCTGATAAAGCCCAGACCGCCCTAGACGTGCAGGATCTTGAGACAGCCCTTAGAATGGTGGAGGAGGCCCACGCCAAGGCCGAGGGGAGGGTCAAGGAGCGTTCCGCCGCCATTCTGGAGGGTATGAAGGCGGCCCAGCAGCTGTCGTCGGACCACGACCTAGAGACCTACGGCCTCAGGGAAGCCTATCTGGCCGCGAAGACAGGCCTCGACGAGGGCAACTTTGCATCGATATACAAGCAGTTCGAAGCGACGAAGGAACAGCTTGTGGGCTTGTCAAAGAAGGCCTTCGACCTAGTCAAGGCAAGAGTCATCGAGGCCCGAGACGCAGGCATAGAAATCGGGCAGATGAAGAATAGTCTGGTAGACGCGAAATCTGCGATCGATAGGGGGGACGTAATCAAGGGCCTCGTGAGCCTACGAGACAGCAGTCTGGGAGCCAAGCAGAGCCTGGACCTGTACCAGAAGGTTCACCACGTCACCGCCGCTGCCGCGGCCCTCATCGCCGAGGGTAAGAAGAAGAACGTGGACATGACCCGGTCCTTGGAACTGCTGATCAAGGGCAAGACTGCCTTCGAAGGGGGCGACCTGGAAAGGGCCCTCGAGTTTGCCCGCAGCGCACGAGCCGAAGCCGAGAAGGAGATCAGCGTCCTGAACGTGACGGACCGCGTTATGTCCGCCAGGGAGACCCTTGACCTAGCCCGCGTATTGGAGGTGGATGTAAGCGTTTGGAGGAACCTGCTGCAGAGGTCCCAACAGTCCCTGGACGCCGGTGACTTTAGGGAGGCCGTCGAACTCGCCATGGAGACGGAGGAGCAAGCTAGGGGAAGCATCCGGGACAAGATCAACTCCATGACTGCAAAGGCCGAAGGCCAGCTGGACAAGGTTCAGGTGCCGGCCAAGGAGGTCGACGACCTTCAGGAGTCAATCTCGACGGCGAAGACCCTTCTCAACGACAAGAAGCTCAGAGAGGCCGCACAGCTCATGCAGAACACTCTCGGAGGCTGCGAGGAACTGGTGACGGCCTACGAAGGAGTTCTAGATGTCCTCAAGAACGCCGATGTGCTTGCCTCTGAACTTCGGTCCATGAACGTGAAAACCTCCGGTCCCGAGAAGCTACTCAGCAAGGCCAACAAAGCCTACGGTGAGGGGAACCTTAGGCATGCGAGACAGCTGGGCGAGGAGGCCCACACCCAGCTCGAGAGGCAAGGAGCGGAGAGCATAGAGAGGACCCTGAAGAGCTTCGAGGCTACGGTCGCCCGGGCAAGGGAGTCAGGCATCAACACGTCCACGGCTGAGGATATGCTCCAGGTGGCGCGGTCCTTGCTCGAGGGAGGGAAGTACAACGATGCGCTATCCACCGCCATGCAGAGCGAGACCGAGGTGGAGAAGATGGGCCTTCAGAAGGAGATTGCGGAGAATGCCCTGGAGAGCGCCAGGACCCGCATCTCGTCCCTGCCCAGGCCCGTCGCCTTCATCACCGACATGCTCAAAGAGGCGGAGAGGGCCTTCGAGGCCGGAGACTACGTCTCTTGCCTTGAAGCGGCAGTGAGGGCTGGAGACGAGTTCTCAAAGATCATATACGCGTGGGAGGAGCTAGAGAGATCCGAGGAAGCTGCCCTGAGCTTCTACAAGACAGCAGAGATTGCTGCACTAGACATGTCTAGGCTCCAGGCATTGCTGGCGGAGGCCAAGCAGGCCACAGATAGGGGTGATCTAGACATGGCGAGAGAGTCCTATGACGAGCTGGCTACTCAGGCGGCCCAACTTACTTCCTCCTATGTCACGCAGCTCCACACAGAGGTCAGGAACGCCATGGTACTGTGCAGCCTGCTGAATTGTGAGGTCGAGGGCATCGACGATAAGCTATCCCAAGGTCGAAGCTACGCCGACGAGAGCAGGTTCGACAACGCCATCGACATCTTGACACGGGCGCAAGGGGAGACCCATATGGCGCTTCGGAGCAGACTGGATGAGCTTCTGGCCGAGTCCCTGGCCGCAGCGGACCACGCAGACAGGGTTGGGGTTGACACTAAGAAGGCACGGGGAATGGTAGAGGAGGCGAGGGCCACCATTGAGGAGGGTAATTTCGAGAGAGCTGTACGCCTCGCTCAAGAGAGCCTCGAGGCCATACAAAGCAAGGAGGAGTTCCATCAGGAGTTCATGGGGTCCTCCCTGAAGGCGGAATCTCTCATCAAGACTGCAAAGAAATTCGGCATCGATGTGAAAGCGGCCAACAAGAGCCTGCAACAGGCCTTCAAGATGAAGGACGGGGATCCAAGCGGCGCCCTCAAGAGGGCCAGGGAAGCACTGGAGCTTGTGGAGAACGCCCTGGAGGCCTTCTCACCGAGCCTCGATGGGGACCTGAACCTTCAGGTGGCGACCAAGGACGTTTGGCACGACGCCACCGTCAGACTCCAAAACACAGGAAAGGCCCTGGCAAAGGACCTCGAGGTGGAGGTAATGGGGAACATGGAGGTGCGAGACCTCCAGGCGCCGCCCAGCATTAGGGCCAGGGGCGATGGTGAAATTCGATTCCAAATCATGTTCAGATCCTTGGGCCAGGTCCCCGTCATGGTCAAGGCCAAGGTCAAGAGAGTCCTCGATGATCAGGAATATGAGTGGGAAAAGGTCTTCAACGTGTCCGTAGGGACTGTTGCTGACGAGAGTGAGACCGCTGAGGACGAGGGTGAGCCCCAGGACATAGTGGCCGAGTACGATAGCAAGTGCTCTCTGTGTCGAGGTACCATCGGAAAGGGCTTCACGGCGAAGAAATGCGTGTGTGGCGCCCTGCTCCACGAGCCTTGCGCAAGCCGGGCGGGTAGGTGTCCTGCCTGTCAAAGACTCCTGTGAGTACGGTTCCTCCGGCGCACGTGAGAATCCCCCATAGCCCATTTTGATACGTTTAAGTGTTGCCAGGCCCTAGTTGGTCCCAGGGTTAGCATTCTCCAGGCGGAAACTCTTCCGGCGGACACCTTAGAGGAGCGGGTGCTCAGTACTGTCAGGATACTCGTCAACAGAGGGTTCGTCCCGTCTCTGGAGGAGGTTGGCTCCTCTCTCCTGGGCGGGCCGTGACGGAGGATGGCCTGGAGTCCTACATCGCCGCATGCGAGAACCTCTTCGTTGAAGGCGGTCTCGTCTGTCTCAGGAGCCACCGTTCCCTTCTGCGGAAGTCGGTCAGAAGGCGACAATCCAATCTACTGGTAAGCGACAGATACCTGGGCGTGGCCCGTGAGTTCGCGGCTGAGCTAGCCTCCCTCTGTCCTTTCGTTAAGGCGATTGCCGTATGCGGTTCCCTGGCCACAGGGGGCTTCTCGGAGGAGGACGATATTGACTTCAATATCGTCACAGAGGATGGGGCTCGATACATAACCTATCTAATGGCCAATCTGCTCGGGCTCCGCTATTCCTTTCGGATGAGGGGCAAGCCTACGGACAGGCTTCACCAGATGCCCCTTTTTCCCAAGGTGATATGCGTCAACGTCATCGTGGAGGAGAGCTGGGCGACGCCCTTCGTAAGACAGGATGAACAGATGGCCTTCGAGCTTCTCCTGTCCCGCCCCCTGCATGGAGCGGAGTATTTTAGGAAGCTGCTTGCATCGAACTCATGGCTGAGTTCGTACTTCCCACAGATTTACAGGAAGGCTCAGGGTGAAGAGGTCACTCCCGCCAACACCCTTCTCAAGTCAGCCCTTCGCCTCTGCTGTCGGCCCAGGCTGATAAGAAGGCTCGTGGATACTGTCTGCAGAGCGATATCTTGGGCGTTCTACCAATACGTGCACTGGAGCCGGAGGGGGGATCCGGAGGCGGTGGAGAGGATCGAATTCATCCGGCGCGTGAAGGAACCCTACGAGGTCTTTCAAGACTGACCGTGCGGAAGATCAACAGCGGGGGGTTGTTCCGCTGCTCCTCAATCAACGGATTGACTCACGGCGAGAGGCGTACTGTGGTGAAGATCTCGAATTGGCCGTACTCCTTGTAGCTGTGGTCGAAGTCGATCTCGAAGGCCTGCCCGGCGGGGTCCCCTGCTGCTGGCAGTCCCTCCAGCTGCAGAACCCGCGCTTCTGTCTCTATCAGGAAGTGGGTACCGAAGGAGTCAAAGAACTCCATGGTGCGGATGTCCTCGAAGTACGTCCTCCAGGGACCCGGGACGATGCCATGCTCCCACCGTTTACCTTCCCCGTCGCGGAGAGAGACTGTGCCGACACCGCTGGGCAGGATGTAGTATAGACCTCTGAGGACGATAGTGATATGCGGTCCAAAGCTCACGGTGGCGTCCATTCGCAGGGGTTGCTGCAGCCGATATCGTCCTGAAGCAACTCCGGAGGGGTGACCATCATCCACCATGGAGACGTCCACCCGATTTTCCCCGGCTACGACATGGATCCAAGACTGTATCGTGAAAGGCCTCTCAGGGGCTATGAGGGGAGCCCGCTTGTGTAGGTAGCCCCCAGAAAACTCCCTGTGCCCAGATCGAAGGTACACCCCCGCATACATACCATCGTCTTCGGGCCCGTCACCATCCACAAGAATGCCCCAGGGCCCCGCCTCGCTAACCGCTGATATCCATCTCTCCTCCGAGCTGGTGGAGATCATCCAGCCATCATGTGCCTCGGCAGCATAGCGCGGGTAGGCCACCTGGCTTGGCGTGAGGAGGCCAGACATCAGCAGGGCAAGTAGAAGAGGAATCGAAATGAGAGACCTGTGTGACACTGCCTGAGGACAGATTGGGGGGGTGGAAAAAGGTTCCTGCTGGAGTGCCTTAAGTGAGGCTGTACACAGTCAGGACCTGAGGTCAAGGGGACCGATGGCCTCCTCAACCTCCTTGACGACCTCGCCCTCGGATAGCAGGCCGTAGATCCTCT
>JABAOH010079139.1_pt2 | contig 28746 bp, 27 predicted proteins | sample 7062181 | NCBI WGS metagenome assembly JABAOH01 (sample SAMN14538630, study PRJNA623070) | marine sediment metagenome | biome: marine biome [ENVO:00000428]; feature: marine pelagic biome [ENVO:01000023]; material: deep marine sediment [ENVO:00002113]; isolation source: pool of 5 deep marine...
CCTTTATCCTTTGCCTTATGCTTTTCTTCCATTTGCCTTAATGCGGCCGCCGGGTCCAACGAGGAAACCGGCGGAATGCCATTGATGTCATCGGCAATATCCAGGACCATGGTGCCGTGAAGCCGGACCACGCGATTATCGGGGCCTACGCTGACAATGGTCTGCATTCCCCAGACCGGGAATCCCTTATAGGCCTGTTGATAACGGTAATGGGTTACCCCGTTGAAATCCGTACCCTGTCGAAGCAATAGGAATGCTTCATCCCGGGTCAGGCCCAGGGTTTTACCCATGGATACGCCCTCAAGGCTTTTGTTTTCATTCAACAGTTTTATATAACCGTTGGCATTTGCCTGGTAAAACTCGACTTTCCTGGCTGCCCATGAGCTGGTTGCCATAAAGCAGCAGACAACAAAAATTATAGTAAAAGTAAACAAGATGTTACTCTTAAACAGCGATTTTTTCTCTTTCATTGTTAAATCCTCCTATTTTTTTGTTAGTTTTTAATAATCTCGAAATCATCGCCAATCCCGGTGAATCGACTATCCAGCTTAATAAAGAATATGGTGGCACTGGTATTGGCGGCACCGGTGGTAAAGGTGATGGACTTCTTGACGAAATTTTTGAAATCGGTAAATTGTATTGTCTGTTCAGTGCCGCCGTAATTTTTCACCCCCAGGTATACATCGGCCTGGGATTTGGCTTTACCCCAGCAGGATACCGTATAAGAGGTGCTGGCGCAGAGGTTGGTAATCACCTGTTCAACCGAGCTGCCGGCGCCATCCAGGCTGACCGCATAGGAACCACTGTGGGCGTCGGAAGTGATACTGACATTCCCGGTTACGGTCCAACCCGAGGTGTCGCCGGTTTCAAAACCGGGATTGATGATAATTCCCTGGCAGGGTGAAGGACATGTTAAATTAATACCCACAACCGCAAACGCATTTTTTACATCTCCACAGGGATACCCGTAATCCAGGGCTGCATACATGGCGCCTTCCGCCCCCTGCTGGAAATCGGTTTCCGGCTCCCAGTAATCCTGGTTGGCCTTAACAAAAATATCAAAGGCCATTCGTGTCGTCCAACCCTGACTGACAGAGATTAAATAAAAGGCCTTGTTAAAGATCCCGCTGCTGTATTGAATCGGCATGCCCTCGTAATAATCGTCCACATGATCGATGGAATGACCGTCCAATGGGGGATCAAACAGATACTTCAGTGCTGTACAGGTTTTACAGATTTCACTACCAAACGTGTAATCAGTGGTACCTTTCAGGTAATACTTAGCCGCTTGCCCGGCCATGTCTGAAAATGATTCATTTATACCCCCGGGTTGACCCGAATAAATTAAACCGGAGTTATAATCGGTAAAGCCGTGACTGACTTCGTGGCCAACAATGTCTAAAGCAACCGGTGGATAAAATATTACATAGCCATCCCCAAAGGTCAGGGTTGTACCATCCCAGAACCAACCGTCGTAATCGACACTATAATGACACCTTAAGGTGAGCTGAAAAGGGACCGGCGGGACACCATACCAACCGTTATACATATCGATAACCTGCTTGCCGAACGCCTGGGCGTCATTCAAGGGACAATAGCCCCCGTTAATGGGTTCGTGGGTGTTTTCATAACAGGTGAAGGCGTGGGGGATGGAACCGGTGGTGCCGTGGTTTAAGTCAACGCTTTTTAACTCGGTAGTCTCCATGAAGCAGATACCGTTTTTTTCAGTGACGGGAAAAGGCGGATAATCAACGCCGTGGTAATAATAACCGATCTTGAGGTTACCACCCGGACCTACACCGTAAGCGTATGCCAGCATATCGAACCGGTGAAGGATTTTGCCGGTTTCAATATCGATAAAGTGAATAAAGCGTGACGGGTCAGCGCATTCCCTATCGGCAAAAAAGGAGACCACGTAACAGGGATGGGCCTTTTGCTTTTTATCGATATAAATATACGTCCCATATTGCTCATTCTTGAAAAGCCATTTTGCTCTTTTATCTTTCCCCTTATGCCGTTCTTTCATTCGCTTTAATGCGGCCGCCGGGTCCAATGACGAAACAGGCGGAATGCCCTTGATATCTTTGGCAATATCCAGGACCATGGTGCCGTTAAGCCGAACCACGCGATTATCGGGGCCTACGCTGACAATGGTTTGCATACCCCAGACCGGGATGCCCTTATAGACCTGTTGATAACGGTAATGGGTGACCCCATTGAAATCCGTTCGTTGGCGAAGCAGTACCAATGCTTCATCCCGGGTCAGGCCAAAAGCGTTAACCATTCTCTGGCCCGGCTTTTCATTCAGCATCCTGATATAATCGTTGGCATTTGCCTGGTAAAACTTGACTTTTTTAGCCGCCCATGAGCTTGTTACCATAAGGCAGCATAAAACGAAAATCAGGGTAATAAATCCCCATTTTTTCTTGTTCATTTTAGATTCCTCCTTTTTTTTTATTTATAATAATCGTGTACCATCGTATGACCCGAGCCCTAATAGGAAGCGGAATCCGAGGTTTCGTTGTTGAGTGCGGGATTGTAGGGCAGGGCGGCATGGGTGACGTTGTCTACCGTAATGGTAAAAGGACCGGTGGATTTGACCGGGGGAGATTCAAAGGTCACGGTGCCGTCGGGCCCGGTAATGCCTGAATCACTCCCGCTTACCACACCGCTCCAGGTGATGAAGACCGCGGCATTGGCAACCGGGGCGTTGTTGGTGTCCCAAATCGTGACCACCGCAGTTGATCTGTAGTTTTTCCCCTGCTTATTAATGGTCAGGGTTAAACCATCCCAGAACGCACCATCGTAATTTTTTTTATAATGACACCTTAAGCGGAGCGGAGAAAAAGACAGAATAACACCATACCAATTTTTATACATATCGTAAGCCGCCTGGCCGTAATATTGAGCGTCATTCAGGGGACAATATCCGCCGTTTATTGCCTCGTGGGTATTTCGGTAACAGGTGTAGGAATATGGGGTTGTCCCCTGGGCTTTGTGTTCTAAATCAATGGTTATGACGTCGGGTGTAATCATGGTGCAGACACCGCTGTCTTCGGTGACGCCGAAACCCGGGTAATCGATGCCATATTCATAATAACCGATCTTGAGGTTACCGCCCGGACCCGTACCCTCGGCGTATGTGAGCCTATCGAACCGGTGAAGGACTTTACCGGTTTTGACATCTGAGCCGGTTGCCATAAAGCAGCATAAAACGAAAATCAGGGTAATGAGTCTCCATTTTTTCTTAATCATTGCAATTACCTCCCAATTATTTTAGATTTTAAATATAATTTTTGTGCGCCTTCTCGACTTCTCATACACCGAACCGCTGTTCCTCCCTCGATTGAAAACGTCGCTGCATGTTTCTTTTTACATTGAGACCTCGAGACCATTTTATTTTGAAATGCATTGATCTCCATGGAAGCCGGGCACAGGCAATGATCTGGTCGGCGCAGTAATTTTTGACTGTTACCGGATATAGGTGCCCTTTACCAACACAAAAACCGTTAAGGAAATTCTCTTTCTTTACCCGTATTTAAACCTCCTATTTTTAATATTTTATCCTGTTTACTGTTGACTACCCGTTATAAAACGGCTGCACATCATAGAATTTCTTTCATTTTATCCTGGTTTAAGTAGAAGATCAATAAATCAATAGTAGTGCACATAATGGTGTTTGTCAATACTCCAAAAGTCGTATTTTTGGTATGAAAAATAGATTAAAAATTTGTACAACTAAAGTTGTACATTCATGATTTGGTTGTACTGGAAGAGAAAAGTTGGTATAATTACCTTTTCATTTTGGCATGGTTTTACGCAGTCTGTTCTCATCAAACAAAGTGCGGCTGAAAACCAGCTTCAGTAAATGATTTCACAAGGTCACTTTTTTAGTTTGCATCGCCTCTGTTCATCTCATCCTTAAAAGCCAAAGTAAAAAGCAAAATTTTTTGGGAAAGATCAAAATCATGGAAGTAGGTAGAAATACTCATTTTTAAAAAAGTGTGGAACGGGGGGTTGACTTTCTTTCTCAAGGTGTGGTAAATAATAATCTCCCGGTAAGACCGGAAATGTATAGAAGGAGAGAAACTGAGTTGGCGAGGCTTAAAGGGATGGAGGTTAAATACATCCCTTAAGGGCGGAAGCTTGCGTAGAACAAAAAAAAAGAATAAGTTAGATGGTACAACCTAAAGAAAAATCACCCGTTGCAATTGGTTGTTCGTCGTTCATTATAGGTGGAGCAACGTTTGGTGGTATCTGGGTATTAATAGTTCTACTTACCAATTTCAATGGTTACCTAGCTGGATTCATTGGAATTCTTTGTGCTTATGTAATACGCCATGCAAGATATATTTTTATTAAATCTACTGGAGATGAATTTCTCAAGGATAGGCAAACCTGTTTTCTTGCTTTCCCATGTCTTTCAAATATCCTCTTGTTCATTATCTGGCATTTATCTCACAATTGGACGATTGCAGTTATCACCTCAATAGGAGTCGGTTGGCTTATAACCNNCAATAGGAGTCGGTTGGCTTATAACCAAGGCCTTGCAGATCTCGATTTTTTCCCATGAATATACTTATAGGAATAATCCTGAAAAAAGAGTTACGAAACCACTAGATAAAAGATTTACTAAGGAATGGATGGATGCATCTTTGATGAATAGTAAAGGTATAATGTTGGCTACGCAGGGATTATTCAAAGAGGCCCAGAATATGTTTGAGCAGGCCATAGAAGCAGAGCCGGATTACCCCCAGGCACGGATCAGTCTATCGAATATTTTATTGCATAATGGTCGATATTCACAGGCTGAGTTACAGATAGAAAAGGCGATGGAATTAGGTCTTGATGATAAGAACAATCAAAATGCATTGAATAATCTAGCGAACATTCGAGTGGCTCAGAAGAACTATAAAGAGGCTATCAAGAGATACGAAGAGGCCATTGCTGTTTACAAGCCCGACCATGAGATCTATTACAACCTTGGTATTCCTTATGAACAGTTGGGGGAATGGGAACGTGCCCTAAAGTGTTACCAACTTTCCAATGATACTCACAGCAATGAAAAAGCTAGAGCGGCAGCATCGCGAATCCAACAGAGGATGCAGCGTTCTCAGGAAATATGCGCTATACTGGATTCATATTCGCCACTGGATATTCAATATCCAGAATTTGGTCGCCATTCTTTGTCTGAGTTTGAGGAGAAAATATTAAAAAAAATCAGTGAATCTCCGCTAATTTTCTTTGTGGGAGCTGGAATTTCATATCCGTATAAATACAACCGCTTAAAGTTCAGATTTTAGCCAAAATTCCAAGAATTAAAGTATCCGTTTAACCCATTTTTCCTTTAGCCGTAAATATGTGCTTTGTAAAGTAGTGATAATGCTTCCGATCGATTCCAATAATTAAAATATCCATTTAGGTGGTTACGTGATCGTGTGGAATGCCTTCACTATTAATTTGTGGACTTACATCGTGTCTGCCGCTGGCTTCCCAGATTCTGAGAGAAGTGTTTCACGTCATTTTTAACTTGGACAAACCTGAGATATGTCAAATCCTCGAATCAGATAAAGAAGATGGTGTATATCAGCGACTTTCCTATGATTTAATGGATATCCAGAATAATGAGTCTATAGGTCAATGTTCACTCCCATTTGAAGCCACATTCCAAGCCCTGTATGACGTTTTGGGGTTTCCAGTTATCAGATTTGTAGAATTTCTGAAGGGAGGTCTACCCAATCTTCATCACAGGATGATTGCCTATGCTTTGAAGCAGGGTCATACGGTCATCACTACTAATTTTGACAAAAAAATCGAGGACGCCTATACTAAATGTTTTAATGGAGAAAAGCCAAAGGTACTGATAAAGGACAAGGAGTACCAGGAAGCCATCGATAAGGAACTCACGAATGGCGTGCTGGCCAAGATACACGGTGACCTCAATGATTACAACAGTCTTGCCCCGACACTTACAGGCGTGACGCTGAGCTGCGATGCTACCATATACCTCGGAGATGATATTGATTCAGAGAAAGGGAAAAAGCAACTCAGATGGATTCATCCGAAGACCTTTTTAAGCATACCAAAAGCACTATTTCTCCAGAAAGTATTAAAGAATAAGAAAATCGTGGTTCTTGGGTACTCAGGTTCGGATGTATCCGATATCATGCCTATACTTACGGCCAGAGAGTTTCAGTGTCGTGGTGTTTGGGTCGAACATACGAGCAAATTGCCGGTGACAGTAGAAAAATGGATAAAGAATGCCGGAGATCGAGAGTTTTTAAAACCGGACTCTGAAGAAGAGGTACAGCTTAATATCACTTCAAGGGTGAGCCGTTTTTTTCTCGATGCCTGGGGCGATACAGAGACTGGAATAGTCGAGAAGATTGAACCAGAGGGACAGAACACTTCTTTTAAAGACTGGATAGATCGTCTTAGATTACGACCGGGTGATGGACTTGCATGCATAGCGAGGCTATATTTACAGCGGGGAAATTGGGCTCGTGCAGAAGTTTTCCTTGAAGAAGCTATAAAGAAATATCGGGAAAATTTAGCACACAACGAATGGAGCTGGTTAGTAACAAAATCGAATTTAAGTTATGTCCTCAATAATCGTTGTCAAAAGGATCACGCTTTGAAAGTTTCTATGGAGGTTCGAGAATATATTGAAAAAGCAAGAAAGCAAAAACTTTATCCATCTCTCTATGCAAAAACTCTGATCTACATCGCAAACAAATGGATTAATAGCCCAAATGATAAAAAAGCAGACGAAATCTTAAAAAAAGCGATGAAAATAGCGGAAGAGATTGAAGACAAGGAGATTTTTTGTTATGGATTAAGATTAGCTGCTGACCGAAAGCTTGCGAAAAGAAGATATGAAGAGGCATTGGATGGTTATTTAACGGTACTTCAATGGGCTTCTGATTTTTTGGGGGATCCTCTAGTGGCTTGTTTATCAAGTATGGGGGCGGCTCTATGTTATATACGACTGGGGCAGCAACATAAAGCATCTCGAATGCTTGCTAATGCAGAGAATTTTGCTAGTTTTTTAGGAAATGAGAATCTTATTAAAGAAGTGGAACGTATTTATAAAATTTTTATAAAAACATTTCAAGGTAAAATATTTCAAGATAATTCTGAAGAAACACCGATGCCCTATAAGAAGCCCTATAAAGATCTCTATGAAGAGGCAAAGAAGCAGGTTGATGAGAACGTAAGAAAAGAATTTGAAGAGTTTGAAGAGTCAAGAGAATTAATCAGTTTTGAGCTGTATGACCGATGTTTAGATTGTATTGATAAATTATTAAAAAAAATTAACAAAGACAAAGATAAAAACAATTACAATAAGATAAAGGCAGTTTTACTGTTTGTGAGATCAAATATATATCGACGTACCGGGAGACGAAAGGAGGAAATTGAAATACTAAAACAATTTTGCAGAATAGAAAAAAACTATCCTTTTGCAGAACACAATTTAGGTGGAGCTTATTCAAGATTAAACAATTATGATATGGCAGAGAAACATTTCCTAAAAGCTATAGAAATCATGAATGGAAATTATCCTCTTGCGCATTGTAACCTGGGAATATTGTATACCAAAATGGGAAGATTAGAAGAAGCTAAGCAACAGTTATTGAAAGCTGAGAAGTCGGAAGCGCCCGAATACCCATTGAACGCCTTGAGAAAACGAATAAATTTATTAAAAAAAACAAAAAGAAAAAAATAAGGGAGAACTGTGATGCGCGATTCAGATTTTCAGAATGTGCCTCGATCTAGGCTAGGAGGAGTGATTTTTATCATAGGTATACTTGCTGCCCCAATTATTGCTAATATTCTATGTGGGGGTATATGCATGTTTGTGATATTAGCTTTGGGAATAAGCTTCGCTGTGTTCAACGTTGTCCGTTTGAAACGAAGCTTAACATGTGAAATTTGTGGCCGACCGTTAATAAATCTCAGAGGAGGATCACAATATGCAAAATCTCTTAATATAGGTACTTTTATGAGTACAGAAGGTATGAAGCGAGGCGATGAAGGGCCGGGGGATGAATGCCAGCGATGTGGGCGGATATATTGCACAAATTGTGCTCAAATAGATATGATTTGTGTCTGCGGTTCAGAAAGCTTCCGAACAGTAAGGCTGCGTTATAGGTACTAGAAATTACATAAAGCGGGGGAGGGTACATATTCCGATCTATTCGTCCACTGATTCCGACGCAATTGTCCACTTAAAAGAGATCGACTGCAAAATTTGGAAAAAGTGGACGATTGCCCTGCTTTTTGGCAGTATGAAAAAAATCTGAAAGAACGGTTAATATGCGATGGGGTCTCCTTTTTGCAAACCCCTAGAAACCTCGCACACTGCATTCTATTTTCTTCATTTAGCTGCCTGTATCATTGGACGACTGAATCGGAATTGGTGGTCGGATAACTCTGGATTATGCATCGGGGACGGTGGGTCAGAATGTCAGAATGTTAATAGCCTTTTGGCATGCTCAATTGACTGTGCCTAATTTGTGCCCAGAACTTACAGTAATATATGGGTTTTTATGGTAATATATGGTAATTCACGGATTAACTGAAAAACCCGAAACATTTTGCTGATTTTGTTTTCCCGCTCCTGATGCGACTTTCCGAAATCGACTGGAACGGTGGAACTCCGTTCTCATCAAACAATGGGTAGGCGTCGCAAACATCCCGGGAAAACACCATCAGTAATATAAATTCAACTACCTGATCAACTGCCAATACAAATTTAATCGTTTTCTTTTTCTTCCTCTATTTTGCTGCCCTTCATAGATGTTTCCACCAGTTCACGATTCTCCAGCTTAAATTTATAGAAAAAACTTAACACTTCATGACGCAGCAGCGGAATATGCTCCATATGTTCCAACAACTCCTTAACTTCACCCAACACACTTCCCAGTCCTGTTTCTTGCTTTTGCTCCATCCGGTCACCATACAACATTGGACCTCTACTGCATATCAACCAATCCATGGAAACTTCAAAGGAATCGGCCAGCACTCCTTCTAAAGTTATTAATACGAAAAAAATCCATCAAAGGTTTAAAAAAAATTGCCGATAACAGGGGAAATGTGAAAAACCTCCGGGGAAGTGTGATAAACCCGCTGTATTATGTGAAATATCACCGGATATATGTGAAATTACTCTTCATAAATGTGAAAAACCTTTCAGATATTGTCCAATATCTACCAGCTATTGTGAAAAACCTTTTTAGGATTGGTTACCTGATTCTAATATCTTGCCGTTTCCCGGCAGAAAATAAAAAAAATGGCCACAAAGGCACAAAGACACAAAGAAAAACTTTTTATAATAAAAATCCCTGGTGTCTTCGTGTCTTGGTGGCAAATTTTCCTTTTTGGTTCCGGCTGGTCCGGGTTGTTTAACTAATCGTAAAATCTTGCCACTTTCTACTTTTCCCTCCTTTTTCATGCGGCGAGGACTGTTCCCTTTTTCTTTTCCAGCAACTTTGGCGGCAGTGATACTAATCTATTTCCACACTCTTTTTCGATTTTCTTAAGATCAGCGCAAATTGCCGTGAGGTCGTGATTGAATTGTTTTGCGTGATCCTGACGCGCTTTTCTAACTTCTTCCACTATTGGGTCTTTCATTTCACTCTCCTAGTAATTCTTCCGGTGAGCATATTATTGGTGGTTCATAACCGTGATGCTCAACGGATTTAATAATTTTTGTCTTTGTAAATGCATTATTAATATGACTGAAGTTCCAGGTTAATAGAACATCTATTCCACTGGTGCTTGCGGTGGCGATATGGAGCGCATCTTCTTCATAATCAGATGGAATTGCATTATCTGCGATGAGACCTCTAGCAAGAGCTTGAGCCTCGGGTGAGATTTCGAGAACAGGAATATTAGCCAGTACGCTAGATCGTTTCTCAGCCGCATTTTCATCTCCTCGAGATGCTTCCTGGATAACAAGTGCAGAAATATATATCTCGTATTGTTTTTGAAGAACTTGCCAGAGTTCATGAGTAATTTCTTGTCGAGCGGCAATAACCAGATCACGGCTTGGACGTGCCGTCAAATAACTCACAATAGATGTTTCGATGTAGACTTTCTTTTTCATTGTTTTAATTTCTTGCTATGCCATTTTACAATAAAACAACGAATTTTGCAATCCTCAAACCAAATTCACCACTTATTTTGGCGGTGAATCCAGCTCAATCCCATCACCTTAACCGGCTGTCACCACCGGGGGTTCTCTTAGAGAAATGACGGTACAACAGGTATGTTATAGTAAAGGAACATATAAACACCACACCGGGGACCACAATGCCGAATATAATCTTACTCATTGTGTTGTCTCCTTTTCCCCGGTTTCTTGTTCTTCCTCTTTTTTCTTCCGGTGCTTTTTATATGAAACGTATGCCAGCACTAAACCGGCAAACGATGTAATATAAGCCAGCGACATTCCTATAACCATTTTCAGGCCAGTATCCATGCTGTTCCTCCTTTTCTCAATCTTCCCATCTTACTTTTCTTTCCAGTTCTTCCAGGTATTTTTTTTGTTTTTTTTCGTAATCCTCGGAAAGAACGGAAAGTTTGGGATTGATAATAAAAATCATTACCCCTGTCAGCAGTATACCTGCGGCAAGTAAGATAAACCCTACGGGGATCAACAGCGCACTCAATGCCACACCTATAGTGAGGAGAAAATAAATCAGCGGTGCAATAATCGAGGTAATCACGTCTTCTTTCGTCCACTCATCGGCCTCTTTTGCCGTCCAGGTTCGTCGTATTAAAGCCATGTTAGTCTCCTTTTATAATAATCCTCTCTTTTGGGCTTCCCGTTTCACCGGTCCCCACCAGCCCAGGGGCCGGGACATCACGTAAAACTTGACCAGGCGGTCCATATTTTCGGCTCTGGTAAAAAGGGTGACCGGAATATATATAATGAGGCCTAAACCCATTAAAAGCCAGAACTGTTGATAATCTTTTAATTTCGGCAGCACCCCGAAGGCGGGAAGCACCCATACCACCAGCCAGGAGAGTACCAGGTTGGAAATCCAGGCGGTGAGATAGCCCCAACCGTTGAACCGCCACCACAGTACCTGGAGAATATTGGGAAACCAGACCCCTGCGGCCATGATCCACAACGCAAAAATCAACCATTCGGTGATAGTTTCCATAATAGCACCAAAAACAAATGAACCCAGGAGAAGGATAACCGTGGCGATTCGTCCCACCCAGATCAGGCGTTCCTGGTTGGCTTTGGGATTGATATAATGGTGATACAGGTCCCGGGTGATATAGGAANNTTGGGTGGATATGGTGGAGATGTGAATGGCCACAATTGCCGCAAAAAAGAAACCGATCATACCCATAGGGAGATTTTCAAAGCCCAGCCTGAACCAGCCCATTTCATAATCTTTGACCCGGGCCAGGTTGGGGTAAAGCACGAAAAAGCCCAGGACTGCCGCGGCCCATAAGGCATTTCTTACCAGTACCATCGCGGTTCCAGACCAGATACTCCAGGAGGCATCTTTAACGGTCCGGGCCGATTGGATGCGCTGGGCTTCCGCATACCAGTCAATGGAGGTGCCCATGCCCAGACCACCCAGCACCGCGATAAACATCATGGTGAGGAACCAGGCCGCGGGAAAGTCTCCTTTAAAAAAACCAGTGAAACTAAAGGGATTAATTTTCCACTTATGGCCGTCCAGATGATTCGCGGCTATATTCTCCCAGGTGCTGCCATTGTCCAGTGAATAATCCACATTGACATGTTTCCCGGCTTTACCGGCTGTCCACACCACCTGGTGAGCATGACCAGCCACTAATGTGTCGCCGGGGGTGGGGAACAATATCTTGAGTTCACTGCTTTGGTTTTTTATATTGGTAATCACGTTCAAAACCTTTTCCCCGGTTTCTTTTAAACGCTCTTCCGCCATTTCGTTTACAATGGGAATCGGTGTTTCGGTTTGGGCATATATTTCATTGGTTTCCGGGTTGGTTATCCGCAGCAAAACACCGCCTGACTCCGGGATTTCCTCCGGCAATTTCCATATGCAGGTACTATTATAGGTTTTCAATTTGGAGATAATGGCAGAGGGGCCGCCTGCGGCATGGATGCCCCAAATGGAGACAATCACAATAACAAGGAAGGCAATAACCCCCTGCTGGAAGTCCGCCATGACCACGCCCCAGTAACCCGCAGCCAGTACGTAAATGGCACAAACCGCTGAGAACAGGATCAAACCAATCCACAGCGGCCATCCGAAAAGGAAGTTGCACACCTTGCCCATAGCTATACCCACCCAACCCAGGATGAACATATTTATAAAAACCTGCCACCCGGCAATCCAGCCCCGCAGTAATTCACCGGCCATACCGCCGAATCGCAGCGTCTGCCATTCCGCCTGCGTGTAGGCCAGGGAACGCCGGAAAATACGGGTGGTGACAAACGCACTGATGGCACACCAGGCTGAAAAAAACGTGTACCACAAACCGGTAAAGCCGTATTTGTAAATCACACCCGCCACCCACATGGGCGTATCCGTGGCCGTGTGGGTGGCATAAACCGATGAAGCCGGCAGCCACCAGGGCAGACCCCGGCCCGCCAGGAAAAAATCCGATTCCGAACGTTTTCCCAACCGGTAGAAAAGAATACCGCTGCCTACCATTAATAAAATAAACGCAATCAACCAGAACCAGTCTAAAAATTCAAAACCAACCATTTTCACTCCTTTTTGTTTTTAGCCGCGAAGGACATTTACAATGCGGTAAAAAGCGCAAAGTTTTCCAGTTAATGTTAATAATAAAGTATATTCTTAACACAATCCAGAGAATTTATCAATAGGAAGAAAAGGTGTCAGGCAAGAAAGAAAAAAATTTTTTTTTCTGTTTCCTCTTGAAAAACCATTCCGGCTTCTTTAAAATATGGAAGCCAATTAAAAAGGTCGAGGTTAAAATTTAGCCGGGTTCTTTTTTGGATTTGGTTCCGGCCTGGCTGAGTACGGTATTGGTTACGGTATTGAAGAGGAGATATTTCAATGATGATACATACAGATAAAACCCGGACCCTGGATGGTTTTAAAGATGTGATCGTCAAAACCCTGGATAACCGCGACATCAAGAGCCTGTTTTACAACAAAACTTCAGTGGTGGCACTGCTGGAGGCATTATGAAGAATTCCCTCATCCAACTGCAAGTTTTTTATGAAATTGCCATGTCAATAGGCAATAGTCTCGATATTAATAAAATGCTGCAAGAGAGCCTGACCGCTTATCTCAAGAAGCTCAATTGCTCAGCCGGTGCCGTATTCTGGTTGGAAACGCTCCCCGAGGGAGTATGCCGGTTCGTCCCGGTTTATTCCATTCCCCGTGAAATAAAACGCAACCCCACCTGCCGTCATGCACTGGAACACATTCCTCAAGAGCTGTCTCCCTCCCGGCTGCCCCAATTTTTACTAAAGCTGCCTATTAACGGTCAATGGAAGGGAACGAGTTTCTATCATATCATGGAACTGGTTGATTTCGGGCTGCTTTTACTGGTGAAAAGCAGCACGGATTTAGAGCTCTCCGTACTCCAATCGTTAAATAAATTGAATGAAAAACTGGCTCGTTCCTGTATCGCCTGTATTCAAAACGAAAAAGTAAAACAAGCCAATGAACAATTGGAAAATGAAATTCACCAGCGTCAACAAATGGAGGAAGTGCTGTTAAAAGCACAGAAACTCGAAGCCATCGGCGTTCTTGCCGGAGGTGTTGCCCATGATTTTAACAACCTCCTGGCCGTTATTTTAGGAAATGCCTCCATGGCAAAGATGGAATCGGAACCTGAAAACGGCATCGTTGACCTGTTAAATGAGATCGAAAAGGCCACTTTAAGAGCCGTGGATTTAACCCAGAAATTTCTCACCTTCTCTTCCGGTGGAACGCCAATGCGGAAACCGTTATCCATGAAGAAATTGATTGACAATGTGGTAAGCCTTGAGTGCAGTGGTTCCAATATAGTGTGTGACTGTTCCCTTCCTGCTGATTTATGGAAGGTTGACGGTGATGAAGGGCAGGTCAGACAGTTTTTTTACAATGTCATTGAAAACGCAAAAGAAGCCATGCCCTGGGGGGGAAATATCGAAATAAAAGCTGAGAATATCAAAGTAAATGCAGGTAAACGAAAGGGTATAGAGTCTGCCATGTCCATCTCACCGGGCAGCTACGTTAAAATTGTAATCAAAGACAACGGGCGCGGTATTCCCAAAGGCGACCTTCCCAATGTATTTGATCCGTATTACTCAACCAAACAGCGGGGTACTGCCAAAGGAATGGGATTAGGACTTACCGTTGCTTATTCGATTCTCGCTAAACACGGCGGCTATCTCCATATCGAATCGGAATGTGGAAAGGGTACTGAAGTTTATGTTTACCTGCCGGCAATCCCGGATAAAGCTGCTGAAAAAAAGGAGCGAAGCAGAGCTGACACTGGCGCCGGGAAACGGATACTGGTCATGGATGATGAGGAGATGGTGCTCAATATATCCAACCAGATGCTTAAGCGCCTGGGATATGACGTGGGTTTGGCGAAAAATGGGGAAGAAGCCGTTGAATTGTACCAACAGGCATTAATCTCCGGTCAACGGTTTGATGTACTGATATTGGATTTAACCGTAAAGGGTGGAATGAATGGCGAAGATGCGATTAAGCAGCTTCTACAAATAGACCCGGAGGTTAAAGCCATTGTCATCAGCGGCTATGCCACCAACCCGGTCATGTCTGATTTCGAAAGTTATGGTTTTAAAGCTGCCCTGACAAAGCCTTTTATGTGGAGCCAGCTTAAAGACGTATTGAAAAAACTCTTAGAAGTTGAAGTATAAGCAATTTTTTTTTGCCTGCCTGTCCCCTTCCCTGTCCCCTTCCCATAACTGAGTTGTTTTTCCGAAAAGTTGTGAAGAAAAAGTGCTCAGCCCTTAAGGTCGGGTTTTATTCAAAACAAAAAAATAGATTACCTATGAAAAAATTATTCATTCAAAATCTATTGACTTTCTTCAATATTTCCTTTAATATACTGTTATGATAAAAAAGAAAGTTCCTCTTATCAGTTATTTGAAAATTAATTATATCGCAGTATTTACTTTCATTTTGATAATATGTACCTTTCAATACACAACAAGTGAAGCTAAGGAGGATAATTTCTCTCCTATAACCGCAGAAGACAATTTCGAAACTTTGAATATAGTAAAAGCAGAAAAGTCAGGGAGAGCTAAATTTGAAGCTTCTGGTGCTGGCTTATCAAATGTTTTAATAAAAGCAGTTCGTTTGTCTGAAAATGGGATTAATGTAAAAATTCCCGCAGGGACCTATTTCAAGAATCGTGGGACGGCTCAAAACATGGTATCAACTTCGCCCGTCAGTATCTATCTTTTACACCACCAGAAAGCCGAAGTGACGGTTCCTGCAGCATGCGCCAATGCATACAAATCGGTGCCAGATCATTCTTCAAAATTTGATATCATCGCTGCCCCACCCTCAGAGGATCTTCGAAAATTAATGAAGGTGATAGGGAAAGAACATCCCCTTGAGGTCATCGCTCAAACAGCAGTTTGGATTGTGACTGATGATATAACCAGGAAAAAATTGAATAAGAGACTCGCTCTAAAGTCAATTAATCAGCCCTTTGATTCTTATGCGGCAGTTTCAGAAACAGGTGTAAAGGAGGCTATAAATCTTGTAGAGAAAGCAATTTACCCTACAGGGGAATTAAAACAGAATATATTGACATGGAAATTTTCTATAAAGCGCTCAATAAAGTCGAAGATACTACTTACTAAGAAATATAGAGTACCAGAAGAGGATGATTCAATTGCTGTCGCACATTTAAGTAAAATTCTCCGGATAGGGGTAGGGTTAAGTGAAGAATTCATGTCAGGCGCAGTGGTAGCCTTAGGACGATATGGAAAAGAAGGAAATATCCAGGCTTTAGAGACATTAATCTTTTCAATGAAAAATAGGGTACCACTCGTTCGACAAAAAGCCGCAGAAGCTTTGGGAGAAATTGGAGATTGCAAAGCATTGAATCCGCTGATCTCTTCTTTAAAGGATAAAAATCTGGAAGTCCGAAAAGCAGCAGTTAGTGCCCTGGGATCCATTGGGGATAAAATTGCAACCAAACCCCTTATCCGCGCCTTAAAAAATAAAAATTATGAAATTCGATGGAGAGCTGTTGATGCACTTGAAAAAATTGGTGACCCGTCAGCATTGAAGTCTATACTTAAAGCTCTAAATGATAAAAATGCAATCGTCCGTCAAAAAGCATCTCGTGCACTCTGGACATTTGGAGATAGCCACCTGATAAAACCCTTGATCGAAGCTTTGAATGATACTAACTATGAAGTCAGATTTAATTCTGTCGTCGCATTAGAAAGAATCGGAGATAGTACCGCTCTTATCCCTTTTTTGCTAAAAATGCTTCAAAATAAAAAAGACTATACTCGAATCTGGGCGGCGGAAGCTTTGATATCTTTAGGAGATACCAGTGCTACGGATTCTTTGATCAAAGCATTAAAAGACAATAATAAAAATGTCAGGTGGAGGGCAGCGGCTGCATTAGCGAACATTGGAGACAAAAAGGCCATTGATCCCCTTATTGATGTTTTAAAAAACGACGAAAGCGTATATCCTTGGATCTTGATTGAAGCGTTTAAGAGAATTGGGAAATCTTCTGTGCCATCTCTTCTCAAGGCTCTAAAAGATACCAGTTCCACGGTTCGTTGCAGAGTTGCTAAAGCTCTTGGGGAGGTTGGAGATGCCCGATCAGTAGAGCTACTGTTAAATTCACTTGATGACAAGGAACCCAAGGTTCGGGAGCATGCCGCATTAGCTCTAGGTAAGATTGGGGATGATCGTGCCATTGGACCATTACTCCAGGGCATAAAAGATAAAAATTCTGGATATCGATTTACCGCTACAAAAGCATTGTTAATGATCGGCCCATCGGCCTTTCCACATTTCATATCTCTATTAAGAGATTATAACCGTGAGCTGGCAAAGAGTACTGAAGAATCATTATATCGGGGTACATCTGAAGACAATTTGAAAATTATTATAGAGACACTTAAATATGCAAAAAAGAAAAGAGATAGCTGGTTGTCTTATGCGGCTCATATTTCAACTGTTTTTATGCCAAATTCGAAATATCCGAAGCATTTCTATGAGATGCTATCTGATAGGATGTGGAACTTCCAGGAAATACTGGAGAAAGTTCTTGAGATAACCAACGATAAAACAAAATCAATCAACATTTTAATTTCATATTTATCTAATGAAAAAACATACATGAAGGTAACAGCAATCAGGACATTAGCACATATTGGTGATAATCGTGCCCTAAAGCCTTTAATGGCTCTTTTAGATGATGAAAATTGGGTTATTAGAAGAGAGGCTGCATCTGCTCTCGGAATGATAGGAAATAAAAAATCTAATGAAGCTCTTACCACTTTAGCGCGTAATGATGTAGTGGTATTTGTGAGACAAGCTTCAAGAAAAGCACTTCAAATGATTAATAAGTTCGAACATCGATAATCGTAATATTATTTTTAAAGATTCATACTGTATAAGAAAGAATATGTTAAAGACATAGGAGGTAGCTATGAATAGACGTTCAATAATTTTTGCTCTAATAAGTATAATATTCATCATGGTAGGTTTTTTATCTGAACTCAATTCCAGGTTTAGTGTCTTAAAGAGTAAAAAATATTATCACTCAGGTCGGCTAAAAGGCCATCTTATCTCTGTGATATATCTTATTGTTGATAGAAAATATAATGAACATATCTCAATCGAAAATTATATCCAGCGCAATGAGGATGTTTGGCCTTACACGGCTTTTGGGGTTATTGGTCGGCAAATATTAAATGAAGCAAGGGATGAAGTTATTGTAACAGATGAGAAAAATCTGTTTGTTCCTTTAAAAAATGATTCTTTAGTATGGGAAGAAGCGAGAATTATTGGGAAAAGAACGCATAAGCTTTTATGTACACGTTTTACGCAACAAGGAGAATCTAAACTTACTTTACTCTTGATCGATGGAGAATTTTTATTTGTACCGGCGTATGGGGATATTGCTGACTCAATTGAGACAAATTCGGTGCTAGAGGATATCTCTAGAATAAAAAATGAACCTAACCTGGTAGAAATGATCTATGTTGTAATCAAATTAGCAAAGCCGAAGGGTGAACCTGCCTACCTTCTATATAAAAAAGAGAACGATGAATTAACACTCATCGGAGAAGGTCTTTTATATAGAGAATGGATTATAGGAGGCTGGAAAACGTACAAGTTCAACAGCGAAAAAAAAATATATACAAATAAGCTACTGGATGTAGGCCAAGAAGAGACGCACATGGTGATAAAAGATATATTTCGAATAGGAAACGTTTCATCTCAATTTAATCAAACCAGGTGGCGTTTTGGTAAGTACTACGTCTCGAATGGCCAGGTCGTTTATAAATTGCATGGGATAAAGGGAAATCGACAGATAAACATTGAAGGTAGCATAGAAAGAACGTGGACAATAGATCAAAAAACATATAAATATAATGTTGAAGAAGGAATTTATAAACTTGTAGATTTCCAATAATGTGTCTTGGTTCACCGTGAATTGGACACGGGCATTTCCTTTTAAGTGGGTACTCCACTAAAATTATCATCCTTTTTCGTCTCCATATTACGCCCAAATTTCATAAAAGTCAATAAGCTCCATAGAATTTTTATTCTCTCAATGTGTCTTTTTTCTTTTACACCCCTTTTTCTTGAAGTGACTCGACAAAGGTAAAAAAGTAGATTATAATAGAATTTGAAATTTCCAGTAAAAGGAGGAACGAAATGGAGAACGTTTTGAAGTCCAACAGGCTAAAAAAATGCCTGGAGTTCTGTTTTATTTCGTTATTGGTATTTGTTACTTTTTTTTCACCCTTCCCTTTGACAGCGCAGACGAACCGGGAACAGGAGCATAAACCGCTCCATTACGACCTATCGGTTAAGGCGCTGCAAGTTCCTTTTGTTGTCGTGGATTCCAGGGGTAGGCCGGTTTTTGATTTAAAACAAGAGGAATTAGAACTGGTAGTTAACGGTAAATCCGTGGATATTCTCTATCTATACGGGTTGGCCTTTGGGGATGCGGAGATACCCGTTGAAAAGAAAAAAAGCGCTGCCGCCGAAACTGGCAGCGGCAAAAAGAATGCCAGTAAAACAGGTAACCCGGCTCAAATTTCTTATTGTCGATGCACTGTTTAGCAGCCCCCAGGGGTTAAAACGTTCCAAAGCCATTGCCCGGCAGTTGATTGAGAACTGTGCCCCCCAGGACCGGTTTGTGCTGCTGGAGATCAGGCTGGGGGGCTTGAAATACATTGCCGGTCCGGAACCCGGTGGGAAAAAATTCCTGGAACATTTTGAAAAATTAAGAAAAAATCCCCAAAAGCTGGTATGGTGGAGCCGGCCGGAACATCCTCATCGTGACGGCTATGATGTGGAACGGTTTTTGATGGAAGATGCCATGAAAAATGCCAGGAGAGATACGGTGAAAATGTACAGGGATGCCTTTGAGCAGTTCAAGAATGCGCTTCGCACCATCGATAATCCTAAAGTTACCTTTCTTTTATCGGAAGGTTTCGCCGGACATGTTGACGACAGTTTTGTGAAAAGTCCCCTGCACCACAACTTGCTTTCTTATAAAGGATTTGAGAAATATATGGTAAAAGAAGTTCATGACGGCGGCAGTGTGCTGCAAAAAGTTCATGTGGGCGGGCTGCGCAGCCAACATACAAAACCCCTGGCGGCATGGCTGAACAAATCCACTGCCGCATACTATGAACTCTTCTTTAATCCCGGGTCCAGGGCCGGGGAAAAAATGAATATCCGCATCAAGTGCAAACGCCGGGGAGTGCGGATCAATGCCGTGGCATACAAGGAAAAAGAAAAACCTTACCAGAAGATGAATAAGGTGCAAAAGAAATTATTTGCCGTTAGTGTGGCCACGGGTCGAAGTTACAGCAGGATATTAGGACGGGTCAGCCGCTCATCCTTTAAGAGAATGAAAGAAGAGAAAATAGGAAATGAAACCAGGGTGATTGTCCAGGTGCCCATACCCGACGCAATGAAGGACCGCAGCGTCGATGTATTTGCCCTTCGCTTCGATGACAAATACCAGGATGTTTACGTGGCCTGGTCGCAGCGGATGGCCAGGGAGTGGGAAACCGGAAATAAATTACCTGACCCCATATTTTTATTTTTCTTCCCCCTGTGGTTTTTTTTCGTTTTTCCCTGTGCTATAATGAAGTAAAATTGTTTGAAATTATTCTAAACGGAGGTAGCAGCATGAGAAACCAAAAAAGCACAACGGAACGTTTTGCGTATGTACAAAACGCATTTAAAAAAGACAATTTTGTCGTGAAGAATTTAAACGAAGACGACAGGTTCAAACACTGTCAGTACGTAACTCCCCAGGGTTACGTGGAGTACCAGGGCCAAATCGGGGTGTTGGGGGAGCATGCCCACGCAAAAAACACCGTGACCGGTGAACCCAAAAAAGCCTTTTACCTGGAAGGAACCAACGTGCAGATGGGCTTCCTGCTGGGATTGATGGCGGAACCGGATGTCTCCAAAATGGTCAACGACTACATCGATAAAGTGGTTTTTTATTTCTTTCACGCGGAGAAGCTGGCCAATACCATCGTGGGGTATTTGATCGGCAGGGCGTTCGTGGACATAATGGAGAAAGCTACCAAAGTGATGGAGCAGGATATCCCGCAGGAATACAAGGATGAAATGCAAGGTATTTACGAGGGGTGCAAAGCCATCAACGATCATACCAAAGTGAATACCAAAAAGTTGAGGGTGCTCAATGTCGGCGTGGACTGCCTGCTGAGCCATATCTATACCGGCAAAGTGTTTATCGACGGCATTCAAGTAGCGTCACTGTTCTTAAAGGTCCCCCATATGTGTCATGCCTTTTCCATTTGCGGGGATATAGTGGAGAACAATGGTCACCTCTTCGGCAGGAACTTCATGTTTCCCACCGCCGATGTCTGGCAGGATACGGCCTGCGTGATCATCTACAACCCGGAAGGGCAGGGGATGATGCCCATTGTCAGCCAGACTGCGCCGGGAATGGTGGGTTCGCCGGCAGCCATGAACATCAATGGTGCAGCCATTGGTGTGGATATGAGTCCCACCATGTTTTGCAACCCCCACAGGCCCGGCCTGAATTCCTTGATGTTAAATCGCGACTGCATGGACCGCTGCGCCACCACCCAGGACGTGGTGAACCGGATGATCGATGCACCGCGAGGGGTATCGTGGCTCTACCCGGTTGCGGACGGTGAAACCGATAAGGCCTGTATTGTCGAGACCGGCTATAATACAGGGGATGATCCGTTTCCCTATTTCGATTTCATCAATCCCGACTGGTTCAAAGAGCAGCTCCCGGATGAAAACTTTATCAACAATATGAGGGAAAAATACCATACTCCGGCACCGCAGAAAGGCCTGATGGCACGTTGGAACGATTACACCTACCCGGTGGAATACACTCGGCAGTTTAACGCAAACCTCTGGAAGGCCTACAACCAGAAGTTTTTACCCCAATTATCGGAAAAGGCAAGGGAATTCGTCGGTGTTCTTGAAAAGAAGTTCCCCTTCTTGAAAGATATCATCCAGTTTGTCGCCAAGGATATTTTAAAAGGCTTTACAAATGTCCAGCATTTTCCCTTTTATGAAGGCGATAACGGCTTCATCGATAACATGTTCACGGCGCATAATTGCCCTGGTCCCTTCTACTTTGCGCCGCAGCGGGGCGACCAGTCCAACCTGCTGGTAGTATCCAATCACAATATCACACCGGAGATGCGCTTGACCGCCATGAGCGAATGGATCACCTTCCTAGCCGGGGGCGACCTGAACGACCTCCAGTGGCGCTACGACATCCTGGGCCACCAATTGAAGCAGGCCTGTGCCGGGAACCAAAAAATCGATAAGGATACCGCCTGGCGGATTATCAACAATCTATCGACAGATCCCTCTTATCATTACTTTACTTACTACAACCGGGGCATGATGGAGGAGTGGCAAAAATGCCAGGTTCAAGGCAGCGTCACGCTGTGCGACCTGAAGAGCAAAAGCTTCACCACTCTTTTCGGTTACTATGGCGATGACCATATAACCATTACCCTGCCCAATTACATCGACAATTGATAATTGATAATTGGGGACAATAATTGGGGACAGGCAAGAAAGGCAAACCCCAGCGAAAGAAGGAAAGAAGGGGAGAAGGAAAAGGGGATAGGCCGGAAACATTTTCAGATGGAGGAAATAAATTACCTGACCCCATAATTGCAAAACTCTTGATTAATTTCATTGGTTTCCGGGTGAGAGCATTGCACTCATGATTGACTGGCACCTAAAGAAAAACGTAAAAAACATTTTACATTCGCTGACAAGTCAGATACAATATAACCTAACTTGTTCTTGAATGGGAAATATTAATTAAATAAGGAGGTTCTGATTTACTATGAGAAAAGGGTTCGACAATGAAAAGTATTTAAAAGAACAAACATCAGCAATTCTTGAAAAGGTTGAACAATTCAATGACAAACTTTATCTAGAATTCGGAGGAAAGCTTTTGTTTGATTATCATGCAGCCAGGGTACTCCCCGGTTTTGATCCAAATGTAAAAATGCGGCTTCTGCAAAAACTGAAAGATAAAATTAATGTTATTCTCTGTATTTATGCGGGTGATATTGAAAGAAAAAAAATCAGGGCCGATTTTGGAATTACCTATGATTCTGATGCTTTTAAAACCATTGATGATTTTAAAGAATGGGGGATCGATATTAACGCCGTGGTTATCACCCGATATGAGAATCAGCTTTCTTCTAAATCCTTTAAAAACAAACTTGAGCGCAGAGGAATAAACGTTTATACACATAAATTTACAAAAGGGTATCCAACCGATGTGGATTTGATTGTAAGTGATGAAGGCTATGGAGCAAATGAAAAAATTGAAACCAACAAACCCATTGTCATTGTTACAGGTCCCGGGCCAGGCAGCGGTAAACTGGCAACCTGTTTATCTCAGTTGTATCATGAGTACAAAAACGGTATCAATGCCGGATATGCGAAATTTGAGACGTTTCCCATATGGAATTTACCATTGGACCACAAGGTGAATGTTGCTTATGAGGCCGCAACCGTTGACCTTAAGGATGTGATCATGATCGATCATCATCATCTCAATGCCTATAATATAAAAACCGTTAATTATAACCGGGATATTGACGCATTTCCCCTGGTAAGACGGATAATAGAAAAAATCACAGGAAAACCATGTTCCTATAACTCACCCACTGACATGGGAGTCAACCGTGCCGGTTTTGCCATTATCGACGATGACATCGTACAGAAAGCAGCCCATCAGGAAATCATCCAACGGTATTTCAGATGCGCCTGTGAATATGCCATGGGCATAGTGGAAAAAGATATCCTGGTGAGATCGGAACTCATCATGAAGAACATCGGTGCGAAAGTGGAAGACCGGCAGGTGGTTATGCCGGCAAGAAATGCAGCCCTGGATGCCCAAAAAAGAGGAAAGGGAAATGAAGGTATTTTTTGCGGTGCTGCTATTCAGCTTGCAGATGGCACGATCATTACAGGACAGAACACCCCGCTTATGCATGCTGCCTCAAGTTTGATTTTAAATGCTACCAAACATTTGGCTGGACTCCCTAAAAAGTTGCATTTGTTACCACGGAATATAACCGATTCCGTGACATTCCTGAAAAAAGAAATTCTCAAAGGAAAAATGGTTAGTCTTGATTTGGAGGAAACCCTCATCGCACTCAGTATCAGTGCCATATCAAACCCGGCAGCCCAATTGGCCCTGGAACATCTAAACCAATTGGAAGGATGTGATGTTCATATGACTCATATCCCAACACCTGGAGATGAAGCCGGCTTAAGGAAATTGGGTGTTCATTTAACTTCGGACCCGGATTTTTCTTCAAAAGAATTGTTTTTGAATTGATATAAAAGGGTATAAAAGGGGGACAGGCGGGAAGTATGTAAAAAGAAAGAGTCGTGAGGTACAACATGAGACTAAAGGTAATACTTTTATTTTTAATGGTTGGCGTGTATTTGGGAGCGAATTCTAAAGAAATTACGGGGTGCACGACCATACTGGTGGGAAAGAATGTTACAGCCGACGGCAGCGTGATCATGGGCCATAATGAAGATATGGGCGATTTGTCGGGACGGCTTGTGTTTCAACCGGGAAAGAGGCAGAAAGAAAGTGAAATCCAGTTGAACTACGTCACTATACCCCAGGTGGAGGAAACCTATGCTTACTGGGCATCGGGAAATTCCCAGGCAGTGGCGGATAAGCATTACGATGGCGGATGGATTCTTTGTGGGATGAACCAATGGGGTGTTTCTTTGGGCTGCAACACGATGGCGACGCGGGAAGCGAAGATTCCCAAAGGCAAAGGTATCTTGCGGTACTCGATTCGCCGGTTGATATTGGAACGCGCGAAAACGGCCCGGGATGCGGTGGACCTGGTGGGAAAACTGATCGACACGCACGGTCAGAGCGACAGCCCGGTGGCTTATTGTATTGCAGACCGGGAGGAGGCATGGCTGGTGGAAACCACCTTTCGCCACTGGGTGGCGCGGCGGATAAAGGACTGCGAGGTTCACGTGGAAGCCAACGAGTACACGATTGAAACGAAGTACGACATGGCCAGCGACGACCTGATCGCGTATGCGACGAAACAGGGATGGTACAAAGAAAAAGACGGACCGCTTAATTTCAAATATGTTTACGGGGACCCGGAAAATCTGGATCTTCCCCGTAATATCTCCCGCCGCTACCAGGGAACCTACATGCTGAAAAACAAAAACGGTTTAATTACAGTGAAGACGATCTTATCGGTGTTGTCGCAGCCGCCAGTACAGATGCCGGCGACGCAGGCGTTCATGGTGTGGCACTTAAGGCGGAAGATGCCGGTAGAGGTGGGCTGTGTGATGTGGCACGGCATGAGCGGTGCCAATACCAGTATAGCGGTACCGGTTTATGTGGGAAGTACGAAAGTCCCGGCGGAATATACGTCAGCGCCTTACTGTTATGATTCGGTATCGGCCTGGTGGCAGTTCGAGCGGCTCCAAAAACTGTTCTATCCCCGCTTGTGGGAGTATGCGCATGAATACCCGGATGTGAGAAAAAAACTAAGGAAATTTCAGGAAACGATATTTAAAGAATGTGCGGATATCGAGGAAAAAGCGTTAAAGCCGCGGGACCAGGAGAATCCTCCTGGGCTCGATGTGATCCTGTCCAATTTCACCTACAAAACACTTAAAAATGCGTTAAAGGAAGCAATTGCTGCGGCTTCTCTTTCAAAATCTGCTGATTAGCTTTTTTTATAAAAAATTTTTTCCCCTTCTTGACTGTCCCCTTCCACGGTCCCCTTCCACGGAAGTACATTCACTTATTTAATACGTCAATGAGGAAGGTCCAGGCATGTTGGCAGGGGCGGTTTTGTGGGGATTGCAGGGCTTTGGGTATTTGGATTACCAGTTCCTCTCCCTGCTGAATCCATTTTAAGGATGTATCATTTCCCAGCATGAAAATTTTACTGTTCTTTTTGGCCTTGATCGATTTTACCCGTATTTCTTTACCCGGCCACTTTAATAAAAAAACATATACGGTTTCCCTGTCTTTGCTGCAGGCAAAACGGATATGGTTTCCCTCTTCATACCTTTGCCACTGGCGTGTGGCATAAATCCCCCGGCCGTTGATATTCATCCATTGACCAATTTCTTCAAGTCGTTTGTAGGCTTCTGTTTCAATCGTCCCATCAGGAGTCGGTCCAACATTGAGTAAAAAATTGCCTCCTTTGGCCACCACGTCAATAAGCGTATGGATCAGTTGTTTTGTGGTTTTATACTCTAGATGTTTATTGTAACCCCAACTCTGGGTCATGGTCATGTTGGCTTCCCATGGATAGGGCAAGGCCCGGGTCGGTACCCTTTGTTCAGGGGTGCGGTAATTTTCAAAAGGGCCGTGCACGGTTCGGTCCACTATGAGTATACCCGGTTGATATTTCCTGGACATCCGGGCAATACGAGGCATATCAATGTCCTGTTCCCACTTGGATATGTCATATCCCCAGGAGCGGACCTCATCATTGATGGTGTGATGGGGTCGCACCCAACCGCCGTCCAGCCATAGGATGTCGACGGAACCATATTGTGTCATCAACTCTTTAATCTGATTGTAGGTGAAATCCCGGAAACGCTGCCAGCGGTCCGGATACTTGCGTGTATCGTAGTTGTTGTTGCGATTGGGAGTGGCCCATAATGGGGACCAGTAGTCCGGGTGGTGCCAGTCGGGTTTGGAGAAATAGGCACCGATCATAAACCCCTGATTACGAAAGGCATTAAAAATCTCCCTGGCAATATTGGCTTTGGGATGGCTTCGAAACGGACTGTCTGCTCCGGTGATTTTAAAATCGGTATACTGAGTGTCAAACATACAAAATCCATCATGGTGTTTGGTGGTAAACACCACGTATTTCATACCTGCCTCTTTAGCGGCTTTGGCCCAACGTTGGGGATCGAACTTTTGAGGATTGAATTTTTTAATCAGGTTGAAATACATATTTTTAAATTCTATATAATTCATACCGCCCCGGTCCTGAAAAGGCTGATCTTCGGAACACAAGGCCCAGGATTCCACAATCCCCAACTGACTGTATAAACCCCAGTGCATCATAAACCCAAACTTGAGATCCTGCCATATTTCCAGTTTTTTTCGTACCAGGGGATCTTCAGGAAATTCATATTTATTTCTCAAATTTTCCTCTCCTATAACACCTGAGGCCAGGATTAGATAGAGAAAAATGATTATAACCACCTTCGATAGATTATTCGCAAGCATTCTTTCACCGAGATTCATTATACACGCAAAACTCAGCAATGGCAACAGAATGGATTTTTTGCCTGACCCCTATCCTTTGACCCCTATCCTTCCTATCCTNNAACAGAATGGATTTTTTGCCTGACCCCTATCCTTCCTATCCTTCTTGCAATAGGAAATAATATTTCCTATAATATGGGCATATGAAAAATAATAAAAAGGTAAGATACCATGGATAAATCGAGAAACGATTTACTAAAAAAACTTTCCAACCACCCGGATTACAAAGACCAGGTTAGAATCCTTCGTGAGTTCCTGGGTTTAACTCAAGAACAACTGGCAAAAATGGTGGACCGTACCCCCCGGTCGATTCGCACCATTGAGAATGGCGAAGCCTTTCCCAGGATAAGTACATTACAAAAAATCGCGGAAGCTCTGAATGCAGAGCTAAAAATTGCCTTGATACCTAAAACCGGGCCGGGTATCCCCGGTGAAGCAGCCGGTCAGGAAGAAGAATCCGGGGAGCAGGATAGCGATGATACAGATCCTGCTGAAGACCAAGCCCCGGAATTATCTCTTGATGAGCAGAAGGGGTTCATAATCGGTGAAACCGATTGATCTTCTTTTTTGCCGCAGAGGACACAGAAGAGAAAACGGGACACACCAATTTTTAATTACCCAAATAAATCTGAATGTGACCCGGTTCTTACCAGGATCAATTTTCCTGGTTCTAATCGGTAGATGAGCAACCAATCCGGAAGAATGTGACATTCTCGAAAATCCTTCCACTCACCAGTAAGGGAATGATCGCAGTTCTTTGGCTGAAGTTGCCTGTCTTCCGCCAATAATTCTACTACTTCAAAGAGATCCCTTAATCGATAGCGCCCGGATTTTTTAATCTTTTTGACGTCCTTTTTAAATTGATTTTGCCGGAAGATATCTCTCATTCATCTTCCCATTCATCGGATAACTCTTTCAGTGATACTGGTTCCAACCCCTTCCCATTCCTGGCAGCGATCATTGCTTCCCGGGTCACCTTATTTGGTGCTTTTATTAAAAACGGCAGCGCTTTATGAGAAATCACCTGGTATAAAAAAAGGCGTATCCCATCGCTTAAAGTCAGTCCCATACTCTTCAAAATTTGGTTGGCTTCATCTTTTACTACAGAATCAATCCTGGATCGAACTATACTATCAGCCACTTTTACCTCCTTTTTTGTGTGGCTACATTGTAGCACATTAATATTATATATAAAAAAAGAGTTTTGTCAACAGATTTGTGTACCTTCATGCTTTTTACCGCATTGTAAATGCCTTCGTGGCTTCGTGGTTAAAAAAAAATTACAGTTTAACTATTATCTTGAAAAACGTTTCAACTTCCTATAAAATATGGACATGATGGTAGCTAAAAAAGAGGTGGTTATAAAATGAGACAATTAAGTCGAATTCTTTTCCTGGCAGGCTTTTTTATTTTTACCTCCTTTTTATATGGACAAAGTCAAAACCAGTCCGGTTTTAAATGGTATAATGTGGTTCCCTGGGTGATTGCCCTGGCGGCACTTATTTTTGGCATCTACCAATATTCAAGACGTAAGAAGACTAAGAAAGAAGAAAAACTGGCAGAATTGGCAAAATAATTTACCTGGCACCAAATCCGTACGAAGATTAGTGCCGGATGCGCAAATTGTTATGCAGAACGCATGGCGAAACGCTTGAAAGCTATGGGACAACCCAATTATATCAACGGCTTCGAGGTGACAATGCATGATCACGTCGTGAATATCCCTTTACATTGGAAAAAACC
>JABAOH010009489.1_pt1 | contig 28742 bp, 26 predicted proteins | sample 7062181 | NCBI WGS metagenome assembly JABAOH01 (sample SAMN14538630, study PRJNA623070) | marine sediment metagenome | biome: marine biome [ENVO:00000428]; feature: marine pelagic biome [ENVO:01000023]; material: deep marine sediment [ENVO:00002113]; isolation source: pool of 5 deep marine...
GAATGGGTCATTTGTTTAGATTTTACTAGCATGTATCCTTCTTTAATCAGGGCCTTTAACATATGCACCACAACTTATTTAACAAACGGAGAAGATATTCAACATTTTATTTCTCCTTATGGAACCAAATTTGTTAAACCTTCAGTTTTCAAAGGCGTCATGCCCCAAATAGTAGATGAAATAATGTCTTCAAGAATTGCAGTAAGAAAACAATATAAAATAGAAATAGATTCTGAAAATAAGAGGATATTAAAAGCAAAACAGTTAGCTCTCAAAGATCTTTTAAATTCTTTATATGGATATACAGGCTATGTTAGATCAAGACTTTATGTTATGAATATTGCAAATACAATAACAGCTTTTGGAAGAGACACAATAACAAAAACAAAAGAATTAATAGAAGAAAACTTTCCAGCAAAGGTTATTTATGCAGACACGGACTCTGTTTTTATTAAATCAAATATTAAAGATCTTGATAAAGCAGAGGAGTTTGGTAGAAAAATATCAGAATTTATTTCCGGGAAACTATATGGTTTAGACTTAAAATTTGAAAAAGTTTTTAAAACATTTTTAATTGAAACAAAAAAAAGATATGCTGGCTGGGCTTTTGAAAAAGAAAGAGGCGAATGGGTTGATAGATTAGAAATGAAAGGAATAGAGACTGTAAGAAGAGATTGGTGTGATTTGGTTTCAGAAACAATGTTTGAAGTTCTAAATATTGTTTTAAAAGAAAGAAATATTAACAAAGCTTCGAAATTTGTTAGAACAATTATAGACAAGCTAGCAAAAGGCGAAATACCTCTAGAAGAATTAACAATTGTAAAAGGTATAACAAAAGCTTTAGATGCTTATAATGGTATTCAGCCTCATGTTGAGCTTGCGAAAAAAATTATGAAAAGAGACAAAACTAGATCTTTAGTTGGTGAAAGATTGGGTTATGTTATAATAAGAGGTAATCAGCTTTTGTCAAAAAGAGCTGAAGACCCTGGTTATGTTAAAGAAAAAAAGTTGCAAATAGATTCTGAGTATTATATTTATAATCAATTGCTTCCACCATTAGAAAGAATATTTGAGGTTTGTGGTATTTCTTCATCAGAATTAATAGAAGGTGTTAGACAAACAAGTTTATTAGACATAATAAACGGAACTAAGAAAAAATCTCCAGATGAAACTGTTTTAAAAACATTTGAATCAGTTGTTTGTAAAAAATGTGGTTGGGAATTTAGAAGACCAACATTAAGTGGAAAATGCCCTGCATGTTCTGGAAGAATATATTTTTCTGCTTCTGGTTCAATGGGAAGTATGGTTGATTTTAGTTAAGCATTTATTTTTTAGTTTTTATTTAATTTCATGAAGAAGGGAGAAATAACTTGGGATGAAATATCCTTGTTACGGAAAATGCATTTACTCTCTTTATCAAAAAAAAGACCTACAAACTCATATCAAGCAAGTAAAATTTTTTATGGTCATAAAAGAACTAGTTTTGATTCTATAACATCAAATACTCATATGATTCATAAATATTTTAAAGATCTTGAAAAGAAGGGTTTTGTAAAATCAGAAAAAAAAGGAAGCCATGGAAGTGAAGCTTTTTCTATTACAAAAGAAGGTGAATATTTTTTAGAAAAAACGAAACAAAAAATCTCAAAATTATAAAATTACAAAACATTGATACCAGCAAAAAATAGAATACAAGGAACAATTAAACATCCCATACCATATGTCCTTCTTATGTTCAAATAATTAGGAATCAAACCAACTGCTATTGAAACTATTAAAATCAAAATTCCTATTAATCCAGAAAAAATAACAGTTAAAACAAAAAGAAAAATAGAAGTGTATAAACACAATTTTTGATAATCTACTTTTTTCAAAAACTTTAATGATATTTTAGTCATTTTCAATGTTAGAATTGTTGATACAGCAGCTGAGATTAAAATAATTGCAATAAAAATCAAAGTTTCTTGAAAACCAACTTCTAACAATTTACTAACACCAATAGCAATTCCTGACCTAGGGTTATGAATTAACCACAAAGCTAATATAGAATAAACAATGTCGCAGGTTGTTATTGCTCCAATTGATATTAAAAATTCTCTACCACTTCTTTCTCTTCTAAAAACTTGTTGAGTTAAAATTGTTGACTGAGTTGCTCCTAATCCAGGCAATAAACCAGCAACTATTCCAGCCAAACTACCAACTCCTATACATGATAAAAGACCTTTTCTTTCAATTTTCTCTTCATCAAATGTAAATTTATCAGGAAGTTTTGTTTTTTGAAACATTGAAATTAAGATCATTGGTAAACCAAACAAACCTGTTAATAAAGGAAATAAAGCAAAATCACCAAAGTTGTTTAAAATAATTAATCCAAGAACACCAGACAAAATAAAAATCCCCAATGCTAAAAATTTATTTTTTCCTTTTTCTTCAAGTATAAGATAACCTATTACTGCAATTAGCAACCAGTGAACATGAGGTCTTATTATTTCATACAAAGAAGGAATTAGAAAAACAAATAAAGGCAATGTTAAAACAGCAAATAAAACACCACCCAAGCTACCTAAAACACATAATTTCACTGCTTCAAATCCCCTCCCCTCTAATAATAATTTATGCCCTGGTAAAACTCCTAATACAGTTGATTCTTCGGGGGCACCAAGCAAGATCGAAGGAATAAAATTAGTAAAAGAATTGATAACACCCGATGAAACCAAAATAATTGCGGTTGGGAGAGGACCAAATAAAAACGACATACCAAGTATAATTGGTATTGTATTGTTAGGATGTAAGCCCGGCAGTAATCCTGCTACTACACCAAATATTATTCCGATTAATAAAGAAAACAATATCCATAACATAAAAAAATAAACAATAATGATAAGAAATTTTTATTTTACAACCATTAGTAGTAATTAAATCTTTTCTTCTTTTTCTAATAATTTTTCAGCGATTCTTGCAAATGCAGGTCTTGTTATTACAATACCAATTAAAACTCCTAAAACTGTTGTTACTGCAAAACCTTTCATAACACCGACACCTATGAACATCATGGGCAAAACACCTGCTATTACAGTTGCAGCAGAACCAAATATTATAAAAAAAGATCTCTTAATCCTTTGTTTTAAAGTATAAATTTTCTTTTCCTCTTCTCCACTACCAATTAATATCTCATCTATTATCATTATCTGATCATTGGTTCCACTTCCTATTGCAGCAATTATTCCAGCTATTGAAGATAAATCAATTGTCCATCTTATTACTGAAGCTGCACCAAGAGTTAATACTAATTCAAAGAAACTGAATAACATGTTTGGTATCAAGATCTTAAAACTTCTGTATCTGAAATAAATAACAAAAGCAACGGCTGCAGTTGCTATAATAATTGCAAACATTGCATCTCTTAAAAATTCTCCACCTAGAACAGGTGATATCTGATCAGTTCTTATTATTTCCAAGCTAACAGGCAAAGAACCAGACTGTAGAATGCTCTTTAACATTAATTGCTCTTTTAGAGCTTCCCCCCTTGATAGTCTAAAACCCGTGATTGCCGGAGTTGTAAGCACTTTACCTTGTAAGTCAGCTGATATTGTTAGTGAAGTTATTTCTTTTTCATCTAAGTATAAATAAATTCTACCATCTAAGTATTTGGTTCCAGTATCTGGATCTGTAATTATTTTCATATCCTTTGTTATTTTTGCAAATCTTTCTGCACTTTCTTGAGAAATGAAAACTTGGAAATTAAACTCCCAACCATTTCCACTTTTTATAATTCTTGAAACACAGACTCCAGGTTGATCTTGCAAACAAACAGACTGTATATCCATTCCTGTAAAGGCAGTAAGCATTAAAACAACACTCTCATCAGTTGAATTAAAAATTTGAATATCAATATCATCAATTTTAGATGTTTGATTTGCTTTTAACGATATATTATTATTGATTTTGACAATATTATTATCTAATTTTATAGAATGTGTTTTTCCATCTAATTTAAAAGAACCAGTATTATTTTTTAAAAATATTATTCTTTCTACTTTACCTTCAAATTTACCTTGTTTTTCTAAAAGATTTTCTATTTCTTCTTTTGAACCACCTGCCATTTCTATTTGTATGTAATTAACACCTGTAACGTCTTTAACAGATTGGAATTTAGCTTCTCTTAACCCAAAAATATTTATTCTAGTTTCTAAGGTTGCTATTGCTTGTTGTATAACAGCATCAGTAACATTTTCTTTTGGTTTCATTAATACTCTTGTTCCTCCAACTATATCTAAACCAAACTCAAGATTTGATGTTGATTTTTTAACAACACTAATTCCTAAACTCTCGTTTTCAACGTAAGCTAGATCAAGTTTTCCAGAATGTATAAATCTAAATATTCCAGTAAAATTTTCAAATTCATAAAGATCTTCAGGAGAATTTATCTCTTTTTCATTTGCCCATGTTATTATTTCTCCTATTTCCAATTTTCCTGTTAATGGAGAATCAGAATCTATAGTTCTTACAACAACACCTTTTTGAGACGAAGGTATAATTAAAAATATTGAAAGAATTACAAGCACTACTACTAGTATAATTCTCCATTCCTTTAGTAAATTAAATTTCAATCTCATTTTATCTCCTTTTCTACATACCATTTTAAAATAGGAGCATTTAACAACCATGTGTTAACAAGATCAAACGCTAGACCAATTAACAAAATAGAAGCTATTTCGATTATTATGTTTGATGATGTTATTATAAATAATGGTATTAATGCTACTGCTGTTGCACCAACAGTAGTAAAAGCAGTTTTTCTAGCTCTTTTCATCCTTTCAGATATTTCTCCACTTCCTCTTGTTGTTCTTGCTGTCAATAAAACATCATCATCTACAGAATATCCTATAAGAAGTAAAAGAGCTGCAAAAGTTGCTAAGGAAAGTTTTATTCCTATTATTTGTGAAAATACTAAAGTTTCAATAATATCTGCAAAAGCAGAAATAATAACACGAAAGCTGAGTACAGGTTTTCTAAAAATTACAAACACTACTCCTGCCATGAATAAGAAAGCAAAAACCAATGCCACTATTGCTTGTTCAAAAAATGCTGCTCCTAAGGCCGGTCCAATTGTTTGTACAGAATAATTTTCAAAAATATAATTATTTTTCTTTAAAGTTTCTAAAACGTTATTAGTATCTATACCAGCGTCGAACTCAATAAAAACAGAATAACCAGTTATAGTTTTTGCAGTTCTTACAGAAGCATCATAAAGACTTAAAACAGCTTCTAATTCTCGTTCATTTACAGAAATTGAAGATTCAGCAACTATTTGTGTACCACCTTTCAAGTCAATATCAAGACTTAATCCAGTTGTTGAGAATAGCCAAAATAAATATATCAGTGATAAGGCTAAAAGGACTATGGGTATTATTATTAATTTTTTATAGTTCATAAAAATACATATACCGTTAAATATATTAATTTAAATGATTCCATGAAAATCGGCATAGCTGGCTGTAGTATTAATGGAGCTTATTTAGCTTGGAAGCTATCTAATAAATATGAAGTTACTGTTTTTGAAAAAAATAAGGTTATAGGAAACAAACCATGCTCTGGTTTAATTTCAGAAAGAATTTGGAATTTCATACCAAAGAATGAAAACATTATAGAAAATTTTATTGATGATGCAATAATTAAGTTTCCAAAGAAAAAAGTTAAATTAAATTTCCATCCGCAAATGCTTGTTATAAACAGAAAGCAATTAGATCAGTATGTTTCAAAGCTTGCAGAGGAAAGCAGAGCAAATATCCTTCTTAATAATGAGGTAAAAAAAGTTTATTTTCTTAAAAATAAGAAACCGCAAATACTTGCTGATAAGATTTATGAATTTGATTATTTGATAGGCTGTGATGGTTTTAATTCAATTGTAAGAAAAGCTGTTGGTATAAAAGAACCAAAATATAAACTAGGAATTTATACCTATAAGAAGAAGAAAGATAAATCAAATTTTGTTAATATCTTTCCTTCTAAAAACGGGTTTGCTTGGATAATACCTAGAGGTTTGAAAGTTGAGTATGGATTTTTGGAAAATGTAAATGTAGCAAAAAATAAATTTGATAAATTTTGTAAGTCAAAAAAAATTAAACCTCCCAAAATTTATTCTCATCTAATACCCGAGGGTTTAATTAAATCAGAATCAGGAAGAGTAGCTCTTTGTGGCGATACTATAGGATTGACTAAACCTACATCTAGTGGAGGCGTAATTTGGGGATTAACAGCATGCAATATTCTTTTAAAAAGTTTTCCTAATTTTAAGAAATATAATAATAACTTAAAAGATTTTTTCGGACCAAAATTCTTGTTTTTAAGAATGGGAAACAAAATTTCTAGATTTTTCGGTTATAGATTCCCTAAGTTATTACCTAAAGAGATCTATTTTGATAGCGATTTGCTGTACTGAATTTGTTATAGAAAAATATTTAAATATACAGGCCTAAATATAGGCTACAATTGGAGTGTGATTTGAGTGCCAACTAGAGTAACTATAAAAATTCCAAAACCATTATACAAGAAACTCAAAAAAATCATAAAAAATACAGGATTTTCAAGTGTTACGGAATTTATGGTTTATGTGTTGAGAAGCGTAGTTTCAGGAAAAGTAGAAGGTGAAGAGAAGTTAACTGAAAAAGAAGTTAAGCTAATAAGAAAAAGATTAAAAACACTTGGATATATTTAGGTGATAAAATGAGAAAAACAGAAGTTGACTTAAAAAAACTGATTGATGACAGCATCTATATAATAAGATGGGCAAAAGCAAATTATAGAAACCCTGCTGTAATGTGGTCTACAGGTAAAGATTCTACTACTATGTTACACCTGATTAAAACTGCATTTTTTGGAAAGATTCCATTTCCAGTTATACATTTAGATACAGGATGTAAATTACCTGAAATATATGAGTTCAGAGATAAATTAGCTAAAAAATGGAAATTTAAATTAATAATTGGTAAAAATGAAAAAGCATTAAAGAAAGGTGTATCACCTGATATTGATGGACATTTTAATTGTTGCACTGCTTTGAAAACAGAAGCATTGAAATTGGTTTTAAAAAAATACAAATTTGATGCCCTTATAATGTCGATAAGAAGAGACGAGCATTATATCCGTAATATGGAGAGATATTTTTCTCCTAGAGATAAAGATGGTATTTGGCGTTTTGTCAGAGAAAAAACAGAAGAAGAATTGAAAGAAGGTGATGCTCCATTTGTTTCTGAACAACCAATAGAATTGTTTAATTTATTTCAAACAGACTTTGGACCAAACTGTTCACATGTAAGAGTCCATCCTATTTTACATTGGACTGAATTAGATATTTGGAGATATATGAAAAAAAATAAGATTCCTTTCAATCCCCTATATTGTGCCGATTATGTAAAAAAGAATTTTGGATGGAAAAATAAAAGATTTCGTTCATTAGGTTGTGAACCATGCACAGTGCCAATTGATTCATCAGCTAGTACTATAGATGATATATTAGAAGAATTAAAAACAACAGATATAGAAGAAAGATCTGGTAGAAGCCAGGATAAGGAAAAGGAACAAGTCATGAGAAGGCTTCGTAGTCTTGGTTACATGTGAGAAAAATGCTTGAAATAATTTTATTAGCATTTTTCGCAGGTTTAATAATGGAGTTTATAGACTCTTTCTTAGGTGGTGGCTATGGAACTATTTTAACTCCTTTATTTTTGCTAATAGGATTTGCATTACCAGAAATAATTCCAATGATATTGTTTTCAGAAATTCTAACAGGAATAATTGGTGGTATATTCCATCATAATTTTGGAAATGTGGATAAAAAAGCCGTTCTTTTAGTTGGACCTTTTGCTATTTTAGGAACATTATTTGCTTTATTTGCATATATAAAACTAGATAAGTTTTTTATAAATCTTTATATAGGGTTTTTGGTTTTAGTTCTCGGTATTTTCATTTTAATAAGAAATTGGAAAAATAGAAACAAAAGAAGGATCTCAGAAAAAAAACATAATAAAAGATTACCATTTATAGGTGCTTTAATTGGTTTTAATAAAGCAATATCAGGTGGTGGTTTTGGTCCTTTATTAACAGGCGGTCTTTCGTGGTCTGGTCGTGACCCGAAAAAATCTGTAGGAACAACAACTTTATTAGAAGGATTGGTTTGTGTTTTTGGTTTTTTAGGCTATTGGTATTTGAATGGAATAAATTCTATAAATTGGTCAATAGCTATACCATTAATAATTGGTGCTTTGTTAGCAACCTTTCCAGCTGCTTATGCAACTCATAGATTCCCAACAAAATTATTGGGTATTTTAGTTGCTATAACAGTAATATTATTGGGTATTGGCATATTAATAAAAATATTGTAAACTGTATAGGATGAATTTTTATATTTTTATTTTCAATTAACATATAAAATGAAGTATCCTAAAATTTCAATAATAGTTCCAGCATATAAAGAAGAGGAAACAATAGGAAACGCATTAGATTATTTAGTTAATAAAATCAAATATCCAAATTTTGAAATTCTAGTTGCTGTAGATACTTGTGAAGACAAAACCTTTGAAATAGCTAAAAAGTTTGCAAAAAAATACAAAAAAATAAAAATCGATTTTTCACCTAAGAGAAGAGGAACATCTGCTGCTGAAAACGATTTAATAAAAAAAGCTACAGGTGAGATAATAGTTAAAAATGATGCAGATATAAGAATAGGAAATCCTAAAAAAGCATTCTACGATCTAGTAAAAATTTATGAAGATGAAAGGGTCGGAGGATTAAGTTTTAGGGTTGTTGATTCATTAGAATCTGAAAAAAAGAAAAGTTTAATATCAAGAGGAGAAATTTTTATTCAAAGACTTGTATATGATTGGTACATAGAAAAAAATCCTGTGATTGAAGGTGATAGTGATTTACTTTTAATATGTAATTCCTTTAGAAAGAAATTAATACCAAAAATAGACCCTAACATTATGGCTGATGATATAGAATTTGGTTATGTTATTCTTAAAAAAGGCTATAAACTTGTTGTTGCTGACATACCTTATTATCCTATCGGGGTGCCAAAAGATGCTAAAAGATTATTTTTACAAAAAAGAAGAACTACAGTAGCATTGATGAGGTTAGCTAAAAAAAGAAAAATTAATTTTTTCAAATTTTATTTTTCAATATTTGGTTATTTTTTGTCTAATGTCTTTAAGTATTCAATTAAAGATATTATTGCATCCTTTTATTGGGGCTCAATTTATTTTGTATCTATAATTAGTGCATATTCTAGCAAGCATAAAAAACGAACAAAAATATATGTAAAATACAAAAGAGAACCCAAAATATCAACCTAGAACATATCTTTTTAGGAATTGTTTAAAATTATTAAAATCATATCTTAGAGATGGTGTAGTGATAAATCTTTTTATAATAAAACTTGGTCTCAAATAAAATTCCCTATAACCTTTAACAGACATTTCATAAATCTCTTTTGAGGACAGCCAAGGATAGTTAAAAACAGGTGGTTTAATAGTATCATAATCTTCACGTTTAGCACTCCGATCAAGAAATCCATTCTTTTCTAAGAAATCATAAAATTCTGTCCCATAAACTGGCGTCATTATACCAAAAGTAGCAAGATTGGGATTAAGTTTTTTTGCCCAGTTTATAGTTTTTCTCATTGTTTCTTTTGTTTCTGCAGGATGACCAAAAGTAAAATATAAAAGAAGTCTAAAACCTTCTCTCTTAATTCTTCTCACAGCATCTTCAACTTGTTTTACTGTCTGTCTTTTATCAAAACTGTTTAATACTTTTTGGCTTGCACTATCTCCACCCATACAGATTGTGTGGCAACCTGCTTTTTTCATTAGTTTCAATATTTTTGTAGGTATTCTATCTGCTCTTACATCACAAATCCAACTGAAGTCAAATTTTTCTTTTATCATTATTTTCAAGAATTTTTCAACCCAATGCAAATCGTTTGTAAAACAACAGTCAAAAAATTTAATTTCTTTTACACCTAATCTTTTTAACAATTTTAATTCTTCTAAAACATTCTCAATAGACCTATATCTTACAGGTCTTTGAAATGGAAATGAAGAACAATATTTACAAGAACCGACACAACCTCTTGAACAACAAACTAAAGTGAATGGTGTTCTTTTCATTAGAGGGTCTTTGTATATATTTAGAGGAATCTTATCTTGTGCTGGTATGCCAAGTGTATTATAATCTTCCGGTGGCTGTGGTTTATTTTTTATAACCTTCCCTCTTTTCTTATAATAAATACCTCTGATATTTTTTGGATTATAATTAGATTTTATAAGATTCAATACAGGCAATTCAGCTTCATTATAAACAATTATGTCTAGATAATTGTATTTTTTCAAAACTTTATCTAAGTCTCTTATTGCCCTTATAGATAAACCAACTGCAACTGTAACAATGTTTTTGGATACTTCTTTTGCTACTTTTGCTGTTAACAAGTCATTTATTAAACTATGATTTGTTATTGTGAAAACAACAATTTCAGGATTTTCTTTCTTAATTATTTTTTTAAGTTTTGGAAAAGTTACCTCTAAATTCTGTGCATCAATTATCTTAAAGTCATAGATATCATTTTTTCTTAATAATCCGCCTATAAGCATATGATCATAAGGAGGCCAAATCATCTCAGTTTTTGTAGAACCTATACTACCTAAAACCCTTAGACTTTTTGCTTCTTTTGGTGATGGTGGTTCTATTAATAAAACTTTAGTCATTCATTCACCAACTAACTCTTTTACTTAGACTTGTTTTCCTCATATTTAAATAAGCTTGTACTGTTGCTGGTATAAATTTCGGTTTTTTTAATAACCTCCACATTGTTCTCAATATAAATTTTGGCCTTAAATAAAATCTTCTCCAACAATAATGCCAACCATTTATTAAATCTCGTCTTGAGAGCCAAGGATATTCAAAAACAGGTTTTGTAATACCACCCTCATCTAAATATTCATCAAAATCTTCTGTAAGTAAGTAACCATTCTTTTTAAGAAAATCATAAAATGGAGTTCCAGGTAAGGGCTGTAATATTGCAAACTGCGCAGTATCTGGTTCCAATTCTATTGCATGTTCAACTGTTTTTCTCATTGTCTTTTTTGTTTCACCAGGGTGGCCAAGTACAAAAGAAGCATAGATTTCAAAACCATAATCCTTTAACATTTTAAAGGCTTTTCTATCCTTTTCCATTGAAGCTGTACCGCCTTTGTTAATTATTTTCAAAGCTTTATCAGTCCCAACCTCTGGAGACGTTCTCATTATTTCACAACCAGAATCAGCCAATTTTTTACATAATTCTTCATCAATATTATCTGATCTAAAGTAACAACCCCATCTTATACCAGGATTGTTTAGCAAATCACATACTTTCATTGCATGATTTTTAATTGTGGTAAAACATTCATCATTTATATAAAAACATTTTAGTTTTAATCTGTCAATATCATCTAGAATTTCTTTTACAGCCAATTCAGGCTTTCTTAATCTCAATCTTTTTCTATAAATAGTATGAACCCAATGACAATAGATGCATCTGTAAGCACAACCTCTCATTGTATAGTAAAATGAAAATGGTGTTGGAAACATTGAATCTTTATATTTATTTATTGGTAACATTTTCCTATCAGGAATTGGCAATTTGTCCAAATCTTTGATAAGTGGTCTTGGGGGATTTTGAATTATTTTACCATTGTTTCTCCAAACCAAACCTAGAATTTTTGACTTATTTTTTTTGTTAAGATTATCAACATACTCTTTAACTGTTAAATCAGCTTCACCATATATTATAGCATCAACAGGGGTTTTCATCGATTTTTTTGGAAGAGCAGTAACATGAGGTCCCATTATAGCTATTTTTATGTCAGGAATATTTTCTTTAACAAAATCTGCAAATCTAATATCATTATTAAAAGAAGATGTGGCAGATTCCATTATAATAATGTCTGCATCACCAATTTTTTTTAAAGTTGTTTTAAAATCAAAATTTTCGGCTATAGCATCTATAAATTTAACTTTATGACCATTTTCCTTAGTTATAGTGGCAGCATACAACAACCATATGGGAGGATGTAAAGCCCCCTGATTGGTTACGGCTTGCCATCTTACAACTCTATTATAAAACTGTTTGAACGGTGGATTTAAAAATACAGCTTTCATGTTATCAACATCTTATATTTATAAATATAAATTTAAAAATAGATATTTATGCCTTTAAAAGAGCCTTCTGTAACGGTTTTAGTAACTGTAAAGAATTCTGCTAAAACAATTAAAAAATGTATAGATTCAATTCTTAAGGTTAATTATAAAAACAAAAAAATTTATGTTACAGATGCTTATTCCAATGATGGAACATGGGAAATCTTGAAAAAATATGGTAATAAAATAAGATTAGAAAGGGTTAAAGGAAACATTGCAGTGGGACATAACTACATGATAAAAAAATGCAAAACAGATTTTGTTGCTCTTACAGATGCTGATTGTGTTGTAGATAAAAATTGGCTAAAACATTTAATTAATGCATTTAAAATAGAAGAAATAATAGCTGCAGGAGGAATGGTAGAGAGTACATGTAGTTCTAATAAGCTTCAACAATTGTTAGGACGAGAATTAAAATACCGATTTTTAAGTCTTCCTAGACATGTAAGAAGATTACCAACAATATCACTTTGTATAAGAACAAACTATGCAAAAAAAATCCTTTTTGATAAAGATTTGGACGTTGCTCAAGAAACTGACTGGGGTTATAGAATAACAAAAATTGGAAAAATGCTTTTTGTTCCTAAAGCAGTGGTTTATCATTATCATAGAACCACATGGAAGGATTATTTTAAACAACAATTTAAATATGGTAGATTTACTCCTATTCTTTATTTTAAGAAAGGACACCTAAAAAGAGCGTTTGGCGATGAAATATCAAAATCTTATATGGCACTACAAATATTGTTAATTTATTTTGGTGCCCTCAGTTTATTGTTGGGGTTTGTAAAAAATATATTTTTTAAAATATCACCAATATTTTTTATGATCCTTTTAATTATATATTTTATTCACGCTATAAAATTAAGTAAAAATTTTAGTGAATTTTTAATGTTTTTAGTGATTTTTCTAGTTAGAAATATAGCATGGTGCTTAGGGATTATAAGAGGCATTTTTATTTAAGCTTTAGTAATTTAAATTTTAATTATCTATAGTTTTTATATGAAAATATTATTGGCTAATCCACCTGGTCCATGGTTAAGGTGTAGGTGGGACATTGAATTACCTAAAGGTGCTGCTAATTATTATCCGTTTCCCGTTAGATTAGCTTATGCAATTGCTGTTTTAAAGAAGAATGGATATGATGCATATATAATAGATGCTACAGCAGAAGAACTATCCAGAAAACAATTTATTAAACATTTTAGGAAAATCATGCCAGATATATTAATATGGGAAACAACTGCTTCATCTTTTGAATATGATTTAAAAACTATGGAGATGTTAAAAAAAATAAATCCCAAACTTATTATAGCAGTTTCTGGTTATCATGCAACACCAACATATAAAGAATGCCTTAAAGCAGGTTATGATTTTGTTATTGTAGGAGAGTGTGAATATAGTATTTTAGATTTAGTTAGATATTTGAATGGAGAGATTAAAGGATTTCCTAAAGGCGTTGCTAAAAAAAATCGTAAACTTATTCAGAGACCACTTATACAAAATCTTGATGAGTTGCCCTGGCCTGAAAGAGATTCTTTACATATGGAAAGATATAATGATCCAAAACTACATGGTTTTAATGTTGTAATGATTTCTAGTAGAGGCTGTCCATGGGGTTGTAATTTTTGCACAGTTCCTGTCTATTATCAAAAACCAAGTTATAGAATGCGTAATCCTAAAGACGTTGTTGATGAGATGAAATATTTATGGACAAAATATAAACCAGATGAACTTTATTTTGATGATGATAATTTCACTATTAATGAAAAACACGTTGCAGATATATGTAAAGAAATAATTAGACGTAAACTTAAAATAAATTGGAATTGTATGGCAGATGCCAAAATTAGCTTTAAACTTTTAAAATTAATGAAAAAAGCAGGTTGTACAGGTATTACCATAGGAGCAGAATCTGCAGATGATAAAGTTTTAAAAGAAATGGGTGGTAAACCAATAACAAGAGAAGAGATAAAAGAATTTGTAGAATCATGTAGAAAACTTAAATTAAGATCTCATATTTGTTGGGTTTTAGGTATGAAAGGTTCTTCAAAAGAAAGCGATTTAGATACTATAAAGTTTGCTATAGATTTACCATCAGACACATTACAGTTTTCTGTTTGTGTTCCTTTTCCTGGAACAAGAATGTACGACTGGTGTTTAAAAAACGGATATTTGGCTATAAAAAATTGGAAATATTTTTGTGGGAATTTAAACTGTATAGTTGATTTACCAGGTTATAATCATAAAGAAGTTCAAAAAAATCTTAATTTAGCAAATAAATTGTGGTATAGGAAAATGCTAACCAAAAGGCCTGATATAATACTTTTTCATATGTATAATCTTTACAAATATAAAGGTTTGAAAGGTACATTTAAAGTAATGATAAATATTATTAAAGGTTTTATGTGATATTATGCCAAAAGTTTCCATAGTTTCCATAGCAAAAAATGAATCAGAATTTTCAATGTTAAAAGAAAAATTTAAAAAACAAACATTTAAAGATTGGGAATTTGTATATTCAACTAAAAAAGGAATACCACAAGCATGGAATGAAGCAATTAAAAAAGCCAAAGGTAAAATAATAATTATTACTGAATCTGATGCTTTACCCTTAAGTAAAAATTGGATTAAAGATATGGTAAAAGCTGTAAAGAAAAATGGTTCTAAAACAATTATAAAAGGTATAGAAGTTATTCCCACTGCTTGGAATTTTTCAAATTTAGCTTGTTATTCAAAGGTTTTAAAACAAAACAGGCTTGATGAAAGTTATCCGATAGCTGAAGACACAGAATTATTTACTAGACTTTACAAAAAAGGATATATTGGTAAAGAATTGCCTATAGCTCCTGTTGTTCATAGAAAAAGATTTAAAGGTTTTTGGAGAGAAGTTAAAAATGCTTATTTATATGGCAAACTATTAACAAAAATAAGAAAAAAATATTTAGCTATTAGTTTTGGACAGAAAATACATGGAAATATAGTTGAAAGAGAATTAAGCATTATATTTTCAAGAATTGCTTTTTTAATTGGAATACTAAGGAGTATGATTTTATGAGAAAACAAAAATGTTGGGGTTGTAGGTTTTTTAATGGCAAAAATTTTTGTAGACTTCTAGGACAAGCTTTAGAAAATATTAATGATATGAATTCTCTTTCAAAAAAATGTGATGTAAAAAATGTACATGAGAGAGATTATCATAAAAGATTAAATAAAATTGTCAAATCATTTGTAAGAGGTAATAAAATGCTTGTATTAGGTTGTCACCCGGATAGTGAAATTGACAGTTTAATAAAATTGAGAAAAAAATCTACAAAAACATTACCAATAAATTTTACGGTTATAGAGCCAGACAAAAGATTTGCAAAGTTCTTCAGAGAGAGGCCTCATACTAAAGTAATTCAAACTACATGGGAAGATTTTAAAATAAATGATTTTTTTGATTGTATTTTATGTTTGGACTGTATAGAACATTCCAAAAAACCATATAAAATACTTAATAAAATTGTAAACTTGTCAAATTATATAATTTTGTCCTGTCCAAACGGCCTCTACCATTTTCAAGACCCACATAAATATCAAGATCATGGACATGGGGCGCACATCTCACATTTCTCAAGAACACAATTAAAAGAATTTTTCAAATCAAAAGCTTTTAAAGTCAAAGTAAGAGGTATAAGACATTCTTGGTTAGGACCTTTCTCATTTGGAATATTTTTGGTGGCTGAGAGATGATTAAATAAAGGTGTTTTAATGAAAATCCTTGACTTGGGTTGCGGAACAAATAAATATAAAGGCAAAAAAGGAGATAAGGTCATTGGTTTAGACAAATTTAAAACACCACAAACAGACATTGTTTGGGATTTGGAAAAGACTCCATTAAAACATAATAAAAAGAAAATTAAGAACAATTATTTTGATATGACTATAGCTAATCATACATTAGAACATATAAGAAATCTTGAAGAATTAATGAAAGAACTTCATAGAATAACAAAACCCAGCGGTATAATAAAAATTAGATTGCCTTTTTGGGCTTCTTTCCAAGCTTTTGATATAGATCATGAAAGATTTTTTAATTATTGTTCTTTTGAGCTTTATGAAAAGAAAGATAGGTTCCACCATATGGCAAACAATGTAGAGTTTAAAATATTAAAAAGACAATTAATAATGAGTAATAATTCAAAAACAAATTTTTTGAATGTTTTTAATCCATTAATAAATCGTTTTCCCAAAATATATCAAAGATTTTTTGCTACCCTGTTACCATGTGATGAATTATATTTCGAATTGAAAGTGATTAAATGATTTATTTAATTGCACCACAAAAAGGAACTAAGAGAAAAGACAGTATTTCAGCACCAGTTGGTCTTTGTTATATACAATCATATTTATTAAGCAAAAGTATAAATTCAAAAGTCATAGATTTAGAGATAACTAGCAAAGAAGAATTAATTAAAAATTTTCAAAAAGATAAACCAAACATAGTAGGTATATCTTGCTTCACAGATAATAGACATTTTGCATTTAATATAGCAAAATTATTGAAAGAAATTGACCCGAATATTAAAATCGTTCTAGGAGCACACCATGCTTCAGCAATGTATAAACAGGTGCTAGAAAATTATCCAGTAGATTATGTGGTAGTCGGAGAAGGAGAACTGACATTCTATAAATTAGTAACAGAAACACTAGAAAAAGTTAAAGGAGTAGCTTATAAAAAAGGAAAAACCATAGTTTTTAATGGTTTTAGGGAATTAATAAAAAATTTGGATTCACTACCATTCCCAAGCTATAAAGACTTGGATATAAAAAAATATAAGTGGGAATATAATGGAAATCTTATTCCAAATTATGACTTAGTGACTTCTAGGGGATGCCCATTTGCTTGCATATATTGCTCGTCATCAAGTTTTTGGGGACATAAATGGAGGTTCAGAAGCCCTAAAAACATTGTTGATGAAATTGAACTAGTTAATAAGAAATATAAAATAAAACACTTTAGGATTGTAGACGATAATTTCACAATCAATAAAAAAAGAGCTATACAAACATGCAAGGAAATCATAAAAAGAAAGCTTAAAATACATTTCTGGATACAATCGAGAGTACAGTCATTAGCTAATGAACCAGAACTGGCAAAATGGTTGAAAAAAGCTGGTTGTTATTTTATCGCTTTTGGTATTGAATCAGGATCCCAAAAAATTCTAGATAATATTAATAAAAAACAGACCGTCCAACAAATAATTGATGCTTGTAAAATATGTAAAGAAATAGGATTGAAAATCAATGCATATTTCATGGTAGGAAATCCAGGTGAAAATTCGGAAACAATCAATGATTCCAAAAAAATCATTAAGCAGATATGTCCAGATGAAATTGGCATTTCATTGACACAAGTATATCCTGACACAGAATTATATAAACAGACCAAAATATGTGACGATTATTATTGGCTGACTAAAAAAAGACCGCCAAATAATACAACAGAACATTCGCTATTTAAATTAAGATACTGGCAAGTTAAATTATTACTAACACAAAAAGGGTGGTTATAAATATAAAAAACCTAATAAAAATGGTGGCTGAAAAATGATTGAATATACGACAAAAGCACTTTCAAGAGCAGGTTTTAGCGGTCTAAAGAATCTTATTCATAATTATTATGAATGCAAGGCCAAGCCTTTGGTCTGCAAGTCATGGCCAGCCACGGTCATGTCCGAACCTAGTGGAAACTGCAATTTGAGATGCAGAATGTGTGTAAGATCTGCCATAAATTATAGAAAACAGGGTGACATAGATTTTGACAAATGGGTAAAGGTCATGGACAACGAATTTTCTTTCTGGCACTTCCACGGTTTCATTGGCATAGGCGAACCTTTGTATCATAAAAATTTCGTGGACATGATTGAATATCTAGATAATAGGAACATATGGAAATTCCTAGTAACTAATTCTACGCTTTTAACAGACAACACAATAGACGGTTTAATTACATATAATCTAAACAGAATATTCTTGTCAGTCGATGCAGCAACCAAAAAAACATTAGAAAAAATAAGAGGAGGTTTGCATTACGAATCAACTATGAGTAAGATACAAAACTTGGTAGAACAAGTAAAAAAAAGAAATAGTAAATTAGAAATTATACTTCAATCTGTTTGCTTGAAAGAAAATGCTCTTGAACTCCCAGAACTTATAAATCTTGCTTATAAACTTGGAATAAAAGAAGTTAGATTTCAAGATATAGAATTAAAATTTGATGTTGGTTGGTCAACAAAAGAACATTCCCTTAGAGGAAATAGAAATTATTTTCAGAAATATATTGATGAATCAATAAAGAGGGCTAAAAAATTTGGGATAGATCTCAAACTCTACAATATGAATGATTATACTGATATTAGAAAGAATTGTTTTGCTCCTTGGAACCAAGTTTATATAAGATGGAATGGTTTAATTACCCCATGTTGTACAACTTTGATAGACAAGACTTATTTTTATGGTAACATATTTGAAGAACATTTCAAAGATATGTGGAATAACAAGAAAGCTCAGAAGTTCAGAGCACTGGCTAGAAGTAACAAACAACCTGAACAATGTAAAAACTGTTCTTGTTTGTGATTTTATGAAAAAAATAGAGATTATTTTTGTTTTATTCTTAATAATATTAGGAATTTATTATATGTACTTGGCCTCTCAGACGAGAATGCTTGGAGAGGACGAAGGTCAATATTTCTTAATGGGAAAATATTTTTCAGAATTTGAATATCCAGCATCAGACAATACTGGAAAACCGTTCTCAGTTTCCCCCCTTGTTTCAGTATTTTATGCACTTTTTTTCATTATATTTGGTCAATCTTTAAGCGTAGCAAAAATAGTTACAGTTATATTCGGAATGCTAACAGTACTTTTAGTGTATTTAACAGGAAAAAGAATTAACATTTGGTATGGAATAGTTTCAGCTTTCTTACTTTTAAGCATGAGTTTGTTTTCCCACTTCATGTTTATAGCTTATGTAGAAGTACCAATAGCTTTCTTTTCAATACTAGCAACTTATATGATTCTTAATCAAAATACGTACAAAAAATCTATTTTAACTGGTATTATATTATCTTTATCTTTCTTTACCAAACAGACTGGCCTTTTCTTAATTGCAGGTTTTATAATATTTGAATTTATAATGTATTACAAAAAAAGGAATATAAAAATACTCAAAATGATAATGCTAACACTAATTGTGTCATTATCATTATGTTCTCTGTTTTTAATAAGAAATATAATGCTTTACAATTATCCTTACATACACTTTCTAAATTTGTTTTTTGAGGCACCTGAAGCAGTCACTGCTGGTGCTTGGGAAGAAGTGACTGGAATAATGTTATCTATCCCGCTATTGACTTATATGGATTATGCTTCCAACATAGGTACAATTGTGTTTGTATTAGGTATATTCAGTTTGTCTTGGATTTTGATTTACAAAGAAACAAAAAAAGAGCTTTTAATATCTTTAATATTATCTGCACTTTTCTTAATACTCTACTATATATATTACATTTTAGAATTAGGAATAGCTGAACCAAGAAATATTTTTACAATATTTCCCCACTTATCATTATTGGCTGGTTTTTTCGTTTTTAAAGTGAAAGAAAAACACAAATATTTGATAATTACTCTATTTACAATTCTTATATTATCACTCTACACAAGCATAACTATAGCAACCAGAACATCTTCTTCTCAAAGGTATCCAGACGATTATATTCAAGCAATGGAATGGCTAAAAAAGAATACAGACAAAGATTCAATAATTTTAACTACATATGGTGGAAGTCTGAAATACTATGCTGAAAGGAATAATGTGTGGCTAATAAGAGAATTACCAGAAGTAATGTCAACTTCAAATACTACTTATATTTATGAAATAATGAAAAAATACAACGTCTCCTATATTTTAATATGGAGAGGAGTTTTGTTTGAAAAATTTGCAATACCAGAAAGCAACCTTATGGGAGTATTCACTTATAACTTTTTAGACACGATAAAGGATAATGAACATTTCGAAACAGTATATCAAAATGAAAATAATGTTATTTTTGAAGTGGTTTGACCATTATAATATTCTAAACTTTTATAACTGATAAGTGATATAAATCATATAAGCTTTTAAAGTTTTGTACAGATTTTAATTATATGAGAGATACATGTATAGCAGCTTTATATTGTGATAGATCTATTAGAGGCGGTATACCAAATTATGCACGTGAATTGCAAAAAGGTTTAAGAAATTTTATTGATGTTGATTTGGGATTTTTTTATAAAGATATTAGAGTAACAATAGGAAAAAGCGAATATCCCGTAACCTTAGAAAATAGTTCCTTCCCTAAATTTGAAGCTGAAGGAGGAACTTATTTTGCATTAAAAGAGAATCAACTTCTAGAAGCAGAACTACATCATGGTGTAGATGCATCCCTTTCGTGGTTAGTTCCAAAAGTTTCAAAATCTACCATTACATTACATGATGTAGCTGAAGACGGTAAAATTGAATTAACAGGTGGAATAGACCGTCCATTTTTGAGTAAAGAAGAACTAGAATATTTAAAAAAAGCTGATAGAATAGTTCTTGATTCTTATGATGCAAAAAATAGGGCTCTAAAAACCGGTATACCTGAAGATAAAATGAGGGTTGTATATTTAGGAGTTGATACTTCTACCTTCAAACCTTATGACGGTAATTTAACTGTTTTAAGGACAAAATTGGAAAAGGAAATTCCAGAATTGGAAAAAACTAAAGGTAAAAAAATAATTACAAACATCAGTTCAGAAGAACCACGAAAAAATGTGCCCCATGTTTTAAAAGCATTTAATTTAGTAAAAAAATCTTTCTCAGATGTTTCTCTTGTTAGAGTAGGTTATCAAGGTGTTCCACAAAAACCAGAAACCATTTCTTTAATAAAAAAACTAGACATAGAAGACGATGTGATATACATTAATAGAATCTCTAGAGAGCAGATAGCTAGACTTCATAATATTTCAACAGCTCATATTTTACCTACTATAAGAGAGGGTTTTTGTTTAGCTTTTGCAGAATCAATGGCATCAGCATGTCCTGTAGTGGCATACAAAACTACTACAGCACCAGAGGTTGTAGGACCAGGAGGCATCTTAGTTGATTATAATCCCTCACAAGGTGAAAACATAAAAGGTTTGGCAAATGCTACATTCAGATTATTAACAAACAAAAAGTTGCGTAATGAAAAAGTTAAATCTGGGTTAGAGCATGTTAAAAAATTTACATGGGAAAAATGTGCTGAGAATACATTTAAAGTATATAAAGAATTATTATAATAAATTATTGTGGTAATAGTTATGCAAAACAAAATAAAAACAGCAATTTTGTTGGTTGGTGGCAGAGGGTTTAGAATGTCTCAAATGACAGAAGATAAACCAAAAGTTATGGTTGAAGTTTGTGGGAAGCCTATAATATATTGGGTTATAAATTGGTTAAAGAAACATGGAATAGAGAACATAGTTTTGGGTGTATCTTATAAGAAAGATGTTATCATCGATTATATAAAGAAAAATAGTTCTTTTGGATTAAATGTAAAATTTAGTGAACATTCTATAGAAGGAGAAACTGGAGAAGGTTTTAGACTTGCTATTGAAAGACACGTTGACGATGAAAATTTTATTGCCATGAATGGTGATGAGTTAACTAATTTAGATTTGGATAAATTAACAAGTTCGCATTTAAAAAATAATTCCTTTGCAACAATTGCCATATCACCATTAAAATCACCGTTTGGTGTAGTAGAACTTTGGGAAGATAGTATAATTGGGTTCAGAGAAAAACCAATTATTACTGATAAATTTGTAAGTGCTGGGGTATACGTATTCAATAAAAAAATAAAAGATTATTTACCAAAAAAAGGCTCTATAGAAAGAAAAACATTTCCATTACTTGCTGAAAAAGGATTAATTAAAGCACATAAATTAAGCTCAAATGAAAGATGGTCAACAGTCAATACTATAAAAGATATAATAAAAGCAGAAGAAGAATTAAAATTAATGGGGTTTGTTGATTAAATGGCAAAAAAAGTTTTGATAACAGGCATTACAGGTTTTATTGGTAGCCACATGGCAAGAGAACTTTTAGAAAGAGGTTATGATGTTTACGGGGTTGTAAAATATGTAGTTGGTAGAGATTTTAAGAGATTAAAAGACGACTTAAAAGGCGTAACATTATTTACGTGCGATATAACTGATTACAATACAGTTCTCAATACTTTAAGAACTATAAGTCCAGATTATGTAATCCATTTGGCTGCGTTGAGTCCTGTTCGTTTGTCATTTGAATTACCTTTTGAGTTTCAGATGGCTAATTACATAGGTTCATTGAATATAGCACATACTTTGTTAAAGCTTCCAGATTTTGAAAAAAGGAGATTGGTTGTTGCGAGTACAGCAGAGGTTTATGGTATTCAACCAGAAAATAAACCATTTACTGAGGACACAACATTAAAACCTTCTAGCCCATACTCTGTTAGTAAGGCTTCAATGGACATGTATATTAGAATGATGATAAACACTTTTAATTTGAATGCATCAATAATGAGATGTGTTAATACATATGGAAGAAAACACTCAACAGGATTTATTATTGAATATTTAGTAACCGAGATGTTAAAAGGAAACAAAATTTATGTAGGAGCGCCTTCTTCTATAAGAGATTATATGTATATTGATGATCATGTGGATGCTTATATAAAAGTTATGGAAAGTTCTAAGGCAAGAGGAGAGGTATTTAATGCTTCTACTGAAGTTGCAACAAGAAACAGTATTTTAGCTCTTAAAATTGCAGAAAAAATAGGTTTTGATAGAGATAATATTATATTAGGTTCATATCCTCCATCTTATCCTCATAGACCTTTGGCTTCAGATCAGCCATATCTTGTTTTAGATTCAACAAAAATAAGAAGAATTTTAGGATGGAAGCATACAGTATCATTAGATGAAGGTTTAGATAAGGTAATTAAGTTTTGGTCTAATAAAATTACCAAGAGCTAATTAATTTTTCATAAGCTTCTATATGTTCTTTAGTACATTTTTCCCAATTGAATTGCTTTACCCATTTTGGACAGTTTTTACTTAACCTTTTTCTTAATTTATCATTAGTTAATAGCTTAATAATTCCTTCTGCAAAAGCTTCTGGAGAGGTTTCTTTAACTATGATTCCTGTTTTTTTATCGTTTACAACTTCTGGTAGAGATCCTCTGTTAAAACAAACAATAGGAGTTGCACATGCTTGGGCTTCTGCTACAGCTAAGCCAAATCCTTCAGAAAGAGAAGGTAAGGCATAAACATCACATGAAGCATAAAAATATGGAAGTTCATTTCTTGGAGAGTAACCATTGTAAATAATATCCTCATTTAACTTTAAATCCAACTTTTTAATTTTAGGTAAAAGAGCATCAAATCCTGGTCCATCAAAAATTAAAACAGAATTTTCAATCTCTTTTTTTATTATTTTTTGAGCTTTTAACAAACAATCTAAATTTTTTGAGTAACTTAATGCTATTCTTCCACACCAACCTATAACTTTTTTGTTTTTTAGATTGAATTTTTTCTTTAAAACTGGTTTATAACCTTTATGAAATAATTTATGCTCTACTCCTAAGTATATAACCTTTATTATATTTTTAGGAACACCCATATCAATTAACGTCCTTTTTGTATAATTGGAAATAACCAAGAAAAGAGGATAAGGTGATTTTGCTATATACTCCTCTACTTTTGGATAAATTAATTTTCCTATTCTAGTAATAGGATAAATTTCCCATAAATCTCTAAAAAACTCATAAATTGTAAGCAAGTAAGGCTTTCCTGATAACTTACCAGCGATCCAACCACTTGTTCCACTGACAAAACCATTAAATTGAATAACGTCAACTTTTTTTGCCACTTTCAAAACTTTAGGAAACATTGTTAAACTAAAAAATTTTCTTGATATAATAGAATTTTTTATGAATGGAACTAATACTCTATGACACTTTATACCTTCGATTATTTCATTACTACTCGTATTTGGCATTTTTGAATAAACCCAGTGAACATTATTTTTTAATTTTTTTAGATTTTTTCCTAAATTTAAGATATAAACCTCTGCACCCCCTCGGTAAGGCAATCCCATGTCGCTAACTATTTCAATTTCCATATAAACCACATATTTTTGTTATTAGATAATTGCATAATAGAATATTTTAAATTTTTATAAGTCTGTATCGAAAAATTAACCCCTTCATTTATTTCCTAAATTTAAAATAAAATTGTAAATATCTTCTATTTTTTTAATTTTGTTCTTTACATTAGAAATAAGTAAGCCTGGGGTTCTGTGATCACCAGTTATGTAACCACGCTTAACTCCTTTAAAACCATGATCAGAAAAAATTGTTATTGATTTAGGCTTATTTTTAAGTCCATTTAGAAGTTTCTCTATTTCCTTTTCCTGTATTTCATACCACTCTTCTATTTTTTTTGGTAAGTGAAATAATCTATGTTGTATACAATCTAAAGCTTTATAACATAAAATGGCAATATCAACTGGGTATTTATTTAAAAGATAAACAAAACCTTTAGTCCTGTTTTTTATCACTCTTTTCCATTCGTTATGCCACCATATATTATTTATAAGTGGGGTTGCTGCACTAATCTGTTTTCCTTTCATTGCATCAAAGACAACTTTTATATTTCTTTTATTTAGTCTTTTAAGTGCTTCATTTGGGTGATTAAGAATAAAAAGCAAATAAGATTTAAAAAAGTAATTTAAAATATTAGAAAAACCTGATTTTCTTTTTGGGTATTCTTTTATCCAAATTTCATAACCAATTTTATTCAATTCTTCTGTTAATTTTGCAGGATAACTATAAACTTTTTCTGAGGGTGCCAGCATTCCACAAACCATCCAACCTCTAATTTTTATTGGAGGCCATAAAATTGGAATGTTTGCCACCCCCATGCTAGAGTCAATCTTGTCCCATATTAAATCTCCTTTTATAGTGGTTAAGTTGCTGTCAATACCAAAAACTTCAAGTTTATGTTTTTTTGGAGGAAGACCAGTAAGAGCAGAACCAAATGATGGACCGGTGTTTAAATAAGTTTTCATATCTTTTACCTTTCCTATCTTTTTAATTCTCTTAAAATATTTTCTTGCCAGTTTTGGATCAGCACCATCTAAAGCAATTAACAAATGCATCAAATTACCTAAATATTTTTTTAATGTTGTGATTTATACCCCTGATTATTATAAAATACAATATTCCCCAAACAGTTTTAATCCCCCTTTTAATTCCAGATTTCTTTTTATAAGTAACTGAGACAGGGACTTGAGTAAATTTTATTTTGTTTTCAATTATCGATGCTAACATACAATTTTCAATAATGTAACCACCACCAATTTCTATTTTATTAATGATATCTTTTGATATTCCTATTAAACCACAATTTGTATCCTTTAAATTGGTTCTAAATAATAAGTTGAATGTATTTCTCCAGACAATGTTACCAAGTTTGTGTCTAAATGGTATTTTGGAAAAATTTCTATAACCCATAACAAAATCAGCACTATTCAAAGCCTGTAAAAGTTTTTTCGAATCTTTTATAGAATATTGTCTGTCTGCATCAGCAATTATTATAAATTTCACGGGTTTTTTAAGAAAATATTTTAAACCAGTTTTTATCGCTTCTCCTTTCCCTTTATTTTTAGGATGTTTAATAACAATTGCTCCAGATTTTTTAGCAATTTTAGCTGTTCTATCAGTAGAACCATCGTCTACTACTACAACAACAGAATTCTTAAAATATCTCTTAGACTCTTTTACAACAGTTTGTATATTTTTCTCTTCATTATAAGCTGGTAATAATACTCCAATTTTCATATTTTTTCACCAATTATAACAGATGTTATGTTTAAAGAAGTTAGAATTGTTTTAGTATTAAAATTAACATTTTTTAACCATCTTTCAACAAGAGAAACAGGTAACCATGCTGTGAACGGTAAATTTCTCCGCAAAATTAATTTTTCAAAATAATATTTCATTCTATAAAGACTTTTAGAATGTGGCCAAGCCAACACAATTTTACCACCTTTTTTTACAACTCTACTTGCTTCTTTTATGAATTCTTTTGGTTCATTAAGATGCTGTATTAAATCAACTGCTATTAGCTTATCAAAACTTAAATTTTTAAATGGTAATTTTTCTGCATCACCTTTAATGAATTTAATCTTTAAATTTTCTTTTCTAGCAATTCCTTTAGCCACCTTTAGCATATTTTCAGACATGTCTAAAGCAACAACCTTTGCTCCATTTTTAGCAGCATTACGAGCAAAAAACCCAGTTCCACAACCAACATCTAGAATATGTTCACCTTTTTTTGTTTTTAAACTCTTTATACAAAATTCTTGCTTTTCTATACTATATTTTCCAACTCCAATTCTTAATTTCTCCCAATTTTTTGCTCTTTTATCATGCCATTTAACAGCTTCAGATACTTTCATGTTTCACCTTTATACTATATAGATAAGATAAATAATAATTAAAGTATTACTTCATAAATTTTTACTTGCTCATTTCTAAAAACTTGTTTAAAATGATTTAATTCTTTACCTTCTAACATGAACATTTTTGTAAATACAGCATTTCTTAGGTTTGCTGGTATTATTACTAAATAAGAAAAATGTCTAGGTATCCATACTGTCATCTGTATTGTTTGGTTTGTAAATCTGATGTTTAATTGTCTTTCTAGAGGTTTAAGACCTGTTAAAAGAGAATTTATTTCTTCTTCAGTAAATTTAATGGCGATAGCTTCCGTATTATTATAAACTATTATTTCATCAAATAAGGCAGCATTTATTCCTTGAATAAATATGGGTATTGGTATTTGACCACTAAAAACAATAACCTTTGTTTGTTGCCCCATATCATAATTTCTAAGAATTATGTTTCCAGCATCATCAAAAGATCTTGATTTTTCTGGTATTTGCATGTAAAGTGGGCAACTAGGATCTGTTCTTGCATCACAACCAGTCCCAAAATATTGGCACCACTGAAACTTTCCTATTAAATCATCAGAAGCTATCCAATATGCTTTTGGAGAATTCCCTTGGTACTTCCTTATTAATCTTATAGATTCATTCTCATCTTTAGTTGCCATTATTTTTCCAGCATCAGTTATTCTATCATTTATGCCCATAAAACAAGTATCTCCACAATGAGCACCATCTGCCATATTCCTTCTCTCAGCTGTTCCAGCAATCATGTGTCCAGGATCCCACCAAGTTCCTACCAAAGAAAGTTCAGGTGTTTTGGTTTTTAAAAACTCCCAAGCACTGTCCCAATTTATGTTCATATCAGGTCCAAGATTTTGTCCAACTTGTGAACCTAAACTAATTGCAATTATTGCTATTAAAATTCCTAAACCTAGGACAAAGGATTTTAAAAGTTTATCTTTTTTAGAATATTCTATTAAATATCCAAAACCAACACCAATTAAAATTATAAACATGGCTGATGTGAATTCTGTAAATCTTACACCTCTAAAAGTTGTATAAATTCCAATTAAAAACAAAGTTAAAAGAAAAGAAGCATTAACTAAATTTTTTCTATAAGACATTAACAAACCAAATAATATGAGGAAAATAAAAACAATTAAAATAAATGAATCCATGATACCTTCACCTATAACAAATCTGCCAGTTGCTAAAATCCAACCCTGAATATTAAAAATATTAAATGGTTGTAGTTCGGCTATGGATATGTTTACTATTTTAGCTTCTGCTTGTAATGCAAAACTGAATATGCTAAGAATAGAACCAATAAAATCACCACCAGTTATAAATCCTATTACTACTAGACAAAAAGACAAACATATTAGCAAAATTATACCAGTTTTAATATTTTTTATTGATAATCTAAATTTTTCATAGAATTTTAGTTTTGGAGCTTCTTTTTTCCATTTCGGCAGTAATCCTAAAACAAAATAAATTATTAAAGATATTCCACCTATTAAAAAAGAATAAGAAAATTTATTCCATGTTAACATAAAAGCTACGAATCCTATTGTTGCTAAAGAGAAGCTCGATAACGTCTTTTTTTTAAACATATAAACCAAAAGATACAGAGTTAATAATAAAAAGAATAAAACTAGTTGGTCACTATCGTAAGAACTTCCAAATGTTCTTATCAGAATTTGAGGTGCGGTTCCGACTAAAATCGCAGAAAATAATCCTCCAGATACATTAGACAATTCTCTTCCTAACAAAAAAGCTGAAATTATTATCAAAGCTCCATATATAGCAGAGGCATGAGCACAAGTTGTTAGTAAGCTCCACCCAAAAGGTTGCAGCCAATAAATTACATTAGTTAAATAAAACATAAGAGGTGCATTTCCAATGATAGTAATTTCTCTGCCAACATAATATGTTAGCTCATCCCAAACTGGTAAGTGACCCCAAT
>JABAOH010002109.1_pt2 | contig 28725 bp, 30 predicted proteins | sample 7062181 | NCBI WGS metagenome assembly JABAOH01 (sample SAMN14538630, study PRJNA623070) | marine sediment metagenome | biome: marine biome [ENVO:00000428]; feature: marine pelagic biome [ENVO:01000023]; material: deep marine sediment [ENVO:00002113]; isolation source: pool of 5 deep marine...
ACTTTAACCAATTCAGCAACCAGCACATAACCTTCTTCATCTAGAATTAAACCATACTTCTCAGGTTTGTGTCTTAAAAGCAGAGCCATAAACTTGCTAAGTGATACTTGTCTCTTATCCATCTTTAACATAGCTTTAAGCAAAGGATGTTCAGTTCATTAAGAGAAATTAATTAAAACTGATCTGAAGAACCGTCTTTTGTCGACTTAACCGCTTGAATGGGCACTATATCTGTTACTGTGGAGTCAAATTCTTCTATCAATAATCTTTTAGCTTATATTAACCTATTCTTTAAACCTAAGGCTCTTATTCGGATAGTCTATTTCGAGCTCGAAATTTCTTAAAAAATTAAAACCAAGAATACCTTCAATCTTAGCTCCCACAGCCTGACTAAGCGCAGAAAAAATGTCAGCTACAATGATAGCTATATTTTTGATAGACACTTCTCCCACAGATATCGACTTCAAAATTCCTGCTGAACTTTGGATAGCGCCCCCAGCGCCCATTATGGAATCCGCTTTAATGTCTTTAATATTTAATTTTTGAGTTATTGCAGGGGAAACAATCGTCTGAGATGCACCGGTGTCAAGGACAAATTGATAAATTTCTTGGGCATTGATAAGAACATCCACTAAAATAATTGGTCTGTCTGGCCTTGCAAGACGTAATGGCATATATGTTAGCAACGAGCGATTATGGCTTTTCTTTTCTGTGGGTGAAGTGAATGTTAACAGGTTGCTCCTGTAATCTATTGTTAAAATAAATTCTTTGAGGAAATTATATCCAAGAACACCGTGGCCAACGCACTTTGGAAGTTCTTTCATTATACCAACTTGAACATCTTCGACTCTAATTTCTCCGATTGACATTAAAGCAACTCTTCCAAGTTGCACTTTAATTTTCTTACCTGCGGCTCCCATTGCATCTTTGACCTCCATACCTTCAATTCCAATAATGCTGGCAAGCTCTTCTGTCATGATTGACATGGCTGCTCCTGTGTCAAGAACGAAATCAAAAGGTCCTTTCTTATTAATAAATACAGGAAATATTATAAGGGGTCGCGACTCAGTCGTTTGAATTTTAATTACAGTTGACACATAGCCTCCAAATAAACGGCCTAATATTTACTTTTATACTTATTCAGTACCATATACATTTAGCAACGCTAACGTAAGAATTCTTATTCCAAGACCCGGTGAAATTGATATACGACTTCTAGAATATAAATCTGTCCCCTTTTTATATCCGCATAACGACCAAGCTCACCTGCCGCTTGGAGCAGAGCGACGTAAGGAGCGGAAAGCGGTCAGTTGCAACGCCTTGTTAACCCCATGCCTGCCATCATGGCTCTCAAGGATCATGGCCAACCCCTTAGTTGTCATTGTCCCAAGAGAAACAAAGGAACCAGCGCCGAGGCTATATCCGCTAAATAGTGGGCAATCATTATGGGCAGCAGTCGACGCAAGCGCCACCAAAGCCAGCAATACAATGCTGTGAACGGAATCGTGGCAACAAGCCAGGACAGGACAATCTGCCAGGCCAAAGCCGGTGGGGAGAAGATATGCTGCAAGGAGAGGAAGAACCATACAACGACCGCAGCCAGCCACTTTCTCCCTCCGGTAAGCGCCTCAACACGTGGAAGGCTATAGCCTAAATAGGTATTGTCTTCAGAAAACGCCCAGATGATTGGCCAGACGATGATGGTGAAAAGTATCACCCAAATCGGCAGTTGCCCGGTCGGCGCAGGAGGGGTGTACTGGAAAAGTGCCATACCACCAAAGATCACACCCATCCCCAGCAGTATGAAGGGAACGAAAAGCCCCACTCCAATCAGGACATCACGTAGCCAACCCTCGCGACGGTAGTTGCCCAGGTCCAGTATACGTATACCTTCCCGGCGTACCAGGAAAAAGAGTGGAATGAGGCATCCCAAGCCGACCAGCACGCCGTACACCCTCCACCACAAAAAGGCTTCCGTCCAAGGATCCGCGCTGCCTCAAAAGAAAATAGCGGCAACTAACGCCGTGAGGATCAAGTTAAGGATAGGCCTTGACGACAGCATGATGAGCGGTCCCGTCCAAGTGATCTTGCCATTCGCAATGTGCTTCTGGATCTCGGCTTGTGAGTTGCGCGATGCTGTTGCAGATGTGTCCATAGTTGGCTCCTATGCGGATACTTGCTGGCTAACGCCCGAATTGAGCCGATGAAAGGGCGAAAGCTGGACGAGCCTTTGCGCCCAATTCATTACTGCCAGTGTAGACGATGCCTCGTTTTAAAGTCAACCGTTTGTAGGGCGCAAAGCTGACGCAGAAGCAACTTTTGGGAATGGGGCTCAGGCTTAAGGGAGGACGCCCCTTTCAGTCGGCTCGAATGAGTTGTTAGCTCTACCTACCCTTGTTAGGCAGCAAGGTTTGCTCTGAACGTCGGGAGGGGCTATTGGCGAATCTGCTCCGCAATGTCCCGAATGGCGTCCACAATGATCTCGGGCTGCTGAAGCTGAATATGGTGCTCGCTCCTCGCGGCAACGACGCTCCGGCTGGTGGTTGAGAGCTTCGCCAATTCGGATTGCATTTCTTGCCAAGTGTCCCAAGCCTGCGCATTCTCCGCCGATGAAAGCCCCGGAACTGGATCCCAGTAGCCGCGACTGATGACTACAAGTGGTATGGAGCCGAGGGTGACCTTGGCGTCGCGCACCTCGGCGAGATTGCTTTGGAAGGCCTCGTTCTCGGAGACGGCCGTACTGAAGTAGTCGGTTGACGCCGCGAGGGCTTGATATGCGGAAGCAGCATCTTCTGGCAGTCCCCGGGTTGGGATGCTGGTGGGTGTGAAAGCGAGAAGCCCTAGCGAATCAAGGGCAGCGAGCGTGCGGTATAGCCCAGTCTTCTGTGCGATAAGTCCTTCCCATGCTGGGACACGAAGGAAGAGGTCGACCGGGGCGGCGTCCACGAGGACGAGTCCCGCAACTTGCTCGGGATACGTGTGTGCGTAGAGCTCGAGTTGAGCGCCACCGAAGGAGTGACCAACCATGAGAATCGGGCCGGTGACGCCGGCATTCGCAAGCAAGGTATGTAGCTCTGCAACCATGTTCTTGGTTGTCCGCGGAGTTGGACTGGGCTCGCTCCACCCGAGCCCGGGACGGTCGAAGGTGCAAACCCTCGAGAACTTGGCGACCTCAGGCTGGACGAGTGACCAGAAGACGGAGAAGTCATCCAGGCCGGCAGCCAGAATGACTGTAGGATCACCTTCCCCTACACAGTTGATGTGCATGCGGTACCCACCGACGTCGACCAAGGTTCCTGGAGGGGGATACGAGTTCCTCATGGAAGACGCCAGGATCCGGCCAGCAATCAGAGCGACAAGGAGAAGAAGGACTACCGCAAGGAGGGCCCCCATCGCAATGCGGAGGACTGTACGTCGGGGGTTGGTCCTTCCTGTCGTGGGCTTGGCGCTCATGTGGCCTCCGAACCTGATCTCATTTCCGACTGTGTCTATCGCTGCCTAACGGCTTGCGTTACCGGCTCGTGGGTGGGACCGGATATCTTTCATTATAGCGGAATCCCCAAGGCAAAATAAACTCAATTTAGCGGTACGAATCCCACGAGTCCGGTGCACGCTTCGTTAGGCGGTTTCTATAGAAAACTTGACATTTCAAATCATCCGACCTGTGTAACATTCTTGAGCAGAATAACCACCATGACCAAATTAAAAAAGGTAATTACTAAAAAAGGAAGCATAATTCCAAGGCTTTCTGGCACTCCTACTCGTGCCATATTTATAGCCATTGCGCTTACGCCCAATCCCAATGTGACGCCTTTTGTTAACATGACGGAACTTAAAAGATAACCCAAAGCATTGCGTCGAAGTAAGAGAATTCCACCTAGAAATGCCAATGGCACAATTAATCCCAAATCCATAAATTGTATTACCAAGGTGGTGGTGTTTTCCAAAACAGGTGTTTGATTTTGAATAAGCGGCGGCACAATACGTCCCAGCCATGCGAGCAAGAGAAAGCCGCCAACGGTAAACATTAAACCCACAATCCATTTGCGCGGTAATCTCTCAGAAAATGCCTGTGGAAGGGTGCTTAAGTCAAAGGACAGCATACACAAGATAAATGCATAAAGACTTAGCCCAAAAATGGATACATATACCAAAAACAATGCATTGTAGGATGCTAGAGAAGCCATTGACATATAGGTATAAAGAAAGAAGCCGAGGGTGCCTACCAAAAGCAGACGTCCACGTAGAGAGCTCCGAAATGCGAAAAAGGCAGAGATTACCAATAACGGCAAGCTCACCACCAAGGTGACCAAGTCGTTTCCTTGCGTTTGTGCGGCTGAACTGACAGTGTCAAAATAGTACAATCCTTGCCCGTTGATCATTACCGATTCGCCCCGATGATTGGTATACGAAAATGCTTCTCCTGGAACTTGATAGAAGAGACCAGCGCTTGAAGCAACTAAGGCTAGAACGAATATCGGTGGGATTAGCCACTTTAGTATAGATTGGTATTTCATCTTTTTTTCCTGTTGTTTCGTTGGTTTATTGCATAAACCGCCTAATGGAATAGCCTTCACCTGCAAGCGCACGAAGCGCGATTGTCAGGTGCAAGGCGTTGTTAGGCGCCGGCCGTTCGATCGTTGACTCTTCGAAGCATGTACAGGCCCAGTACCGGAAGCGGTAGCCCGAGGAACAGAATGATCACCCAGGCCGACGTCGTTTCCTCGAATCCCGCAACGCCAACTGCTCGCGCACCCACATAGGCGTTGATCAGAAGGTGCAGGGCCACAACAGGCCAGATGCTGCGTCCGCGAAACACAATGGCAGCATAGAAGATACCCGCCAAGAATGAGTCCAGAACCAGCAGGCCCACGACAGGCGCGGGCTGCCCCATTGTAAGCCTGATGAGGTGTGATGCTCCGAAAAGCGCGGCCGTCAGCAAGGCGGACATCAGCGGGCCGCCCGAAAGCTTGCGCCAAGACAGCAACAGGACGCTGAACATGGCACCACGGAACACCAACTCCTCCAACAGCGCTGCGGCTGAGCCGTTTAGCGCCGCCACTCCAGACAGCGGAACCCAGGTAAATGCTAGCCCGAAGTCGCCGAACAAGGCGTAAGAGTGAGCGAACGTCCGATAGAGGACGACAGCCACCGCCAGCACCCACACCCAACCCGCACCCGGGTGCAGCACCCCTGCGTCTCGCATCATCCCCAGGCGCCATATCACGAACAAAACTAAGCCGGCTGCCGCCAGTCTAGCCAGCGCCTCGATCACCTGATGTGAAGTGCCATCGGTCGAGGCGACGGCCGCGACGGCGCCCGCAACGACGTACAGCAGGAGCAGAACCACCGTCGCCAGAACAGAGAACCCGAATGGGTGCTTTATTGCCGTGTGACGAATCCCGGGCATTTCCAAACTTCATTTCTTTCGAGCGACACCTGAGCCAGACTGGCGCCTAACGCAGACATCAGGGGCAAGAACTTGACTGACATTAACAAACCAACGAACTGTTAAACAATAATAAATTATCATAAACCAATGTGCTACCGCTGGTTCTTGTCCCTCTGCATGGATTTGTTATGTTCTAATCATTATTATAACCTTGGAGGCAATCCTATCCTACTAGCTTTAAATTCACGATCCAAATATGTTCCATCTCTCAGAGACTTACTTAATTCAGCAAGAAAACAACTTGCTGTTGCAAGATCATGAATGCTCAGAAAAAAACCCCACAAATCAATTTTTATTCCCTTATCTTTCAGTGCTACTATAATACTTTGAACCTTTGGGCCAATTTGCCTACGAATTCGTTCTTCCTCTCTAGACTCTGCTGCACGTGCTTCTTTCCACGCTTTTTGATTATCTTTTTCAGCCACGCCTGCCAAGAAGTAGTCATTTCTGAGTCTTTCCATTGTGGAAGCCTGTTCATAGAGAAATTTACTAATTTCTTCACATTCCTCTGCTAAGCGCTCGTCTTCCTCTGTGTTTCTCTTGCTTTCTCGAAATTTACGAATAAGCTTTCCAATTACAGGCCAATCCCATATTAAAAATACTAATGCACCAGCAAGAAAACCTAAACCAAATTTTCCGCTTATAAACGATAGCCCTACTGACAAATAACCTAGAATAATTTTTAAGTTTTTTGTAGTTGCAACGGAATCTAAATACTTGCTAAGTGACCAGCTCGCAACCTTGGTTAAAACCCAGACAGCCACTACCCATAATATTACTTTAAATCTTTTTCTCACACCGTTTCCTTAAGTCTTCTATTTACATAACGGGGAGCGTTACCTGCGGGTGGGCGGGGTGAGGGAACGCCATTTTGACGGAACTCGTCTCAAGCCACGCAACCTGCTTGAAAACGCGGCGACTCCCACCCGTCGGGTGCACGCGGTGTTGGGCTGCTTTTCATCATATTAGACCTGTGCTGTCTTTCCGATTTGAATTAATCGTACACCAATCAAAGGAAACCACAATAAATACAGGGTCCCCGCAATAGCCAGCAGAATAACTCCCACTGGCGGTATCCAGAACAGGAAAAAGAAATGAGCAAAATCCAGACCATGCGTGATGATTCCGACATAGGCTGTGAGTTTGTTGAATACCTTTCCGGGAAGCATTACGATTGAAAATAGCAACGCCCCGAATTCAATTAAGATTCCCCCCAAAATCGCACCGGTCCCATGCCACATATCCGAGGCAAGAATAGCTTCTCCGGCCGCTATCAATTGATTTTGTTGATTTTCGCTTGTTGCGCTGGCATATTTGTCGCTCAGATTCAGCATCGCGAATACCGAGGGGGTTGCCAGGAATAAAGTGACTCCGACAAATACGGAGAGCAAGGCAAGGATGGCCCAGGCATTCTTTTTGCCATTGAGCGCAAGAAAGATTCCCAGAAAGATCAGGTAATACAGGGGAATGAAAACGACCGTCAACAAATCCATCCGTAATAGACCAAGAAGACGATTTGTTTGAAGCATAGAAAAAGTCTCAGCAGCGGTACTTGGCGGACCGCCCAAGACAGAGAGGATGACGATAGTAATCAAAGAATAACCTAGGAACGCAAACGAAGCAAATCCGCCCGCTTTGCAAAGGGAGCGGAATACAGAATCATTCGTATCTGGCAATATCGCATTCATAATTCAACCTCTTTCGGTATCCCTTTTCTGCTGGTTATGTATCCGTAGCAGCCCAACGCTAAAATCAGCGGGGCGTATTACGCATCCGCTGGATTTAATTGTTGGACTGTATAATTTGATTCTTGTTGTGCTCCGCAATTAGAACAATATTTATCCATCAATTTCATAAAACTATTGCATTCTGAACATTTCCTTCCAACTGTTATTCCACAAGCAGGACAATGAAAAGCATTTAAACGTATAGTGCTTCCGCATGAAAAACACGTCCCTTTTTCCAGTCTATTTTTAATTATTCGCTCCTTAGTAAAATATTTCTTCTGTAAAATATATATAGCAACAATAAAAACACCTGCACCAATAAAACCCGAAAATACCTCAGGAAGGCAGTCAAAAACAAAAATAGCTATAGTGCTAATAAGTAAAAGCGTTCCATACCAAAGAAATGCCCTATTGATTGTTTTGCCGAATCGTCCTAATGAAAAAGCGAATCTCGTAGTAATAACGACTGAGGAAATCGACATAGCAAAAGCGATTCCATAATATATGATTCGCTTCCGCGTAAATGCATCTGCCTGAACCCAGTCTCTTAACCACTCATCCGCTATGAGATGAGCTAGTTCCCAGGTGGCAAACAGCATACAACCAATGATTCCGATTACAAATATCGATTCTAATTTGGTTAATTGGACTTCATCTGATTCTTCCTGCATCCTCTTCTGCTTATTTTATATTTCGCAGTCTAACAGTTATTTTTATGCCTATTCTATAATTAAACGCACTATATAATAAGAAAATATGAACTGTCAAACTTTCTTATTTTAAACCTCTAGAAACCGCATTGATAGTTCGGTATAATCATTGAAATTTAAATATTAAACTGAAGCTTGACCAGATGGTGGGCGTGCACAAGCTTATGGCTATGCTTATATATGGATGCGGGCTTCGGCTGCAAGAATGCCTTAGCCTACGGATTAAAGATATCGACCTTGAGCAACATCTCGTCATTGTAAGGGCTGGTAAAGGAGACAAAGATCGCAGGACTGTACTGCCAGAAGTATTGAAGGATGATCTTATCTGCCACATTTCAGGGGTGAGAACGCTATATGACCAGGACAGGCTGAAAGGTCTGAATGGTGTCTATCTCCCAGGTGCGCTTGAGAAGAAATACCCTAACGCGGGGAAGAAATGGGGATGGTTCTGGCTCTTCCCTTCAAAATCGCTCTCAATTGACCCGCGATCGCACATGGTCAGAAGGCATCATGTGCATCCTGCATCGCTCCAGAAAGCTTTTAAGATAGCATTGAGTAAGACGGAAATAGCTAAACATGTCTCCGTACATACTCTGAGACACAGCTTTGCCACACATCTGCTGGAAACCGGTTATGACATAAGGACAATCCAAGAGTTGCTGGGACACCGGAACCTTCAGACCACCATGATTTATACCCATGTGGCGACAAGAAACATATTGGGAGTGAAAAGCCCCCTTGATACATGATTCTAGGTTGTTGAAGAAGTCCAAAATTTGGATTTTATAGGTAAGGGGCTTGTCCCCTTCCGTGGGGATGATCACAAGTGTCATCCTTCATAGGTTATGCTTATGACATTACAATCTCAATTCCAGGGCTATATCAAGTAGTGAAAAAGGAGTGTGGAAAAGAATATGAAAGAAACTTATCCAATTGCTGTTACGGTAAAAGAGATTATTGGAAAAGGGACACCCGCTTGCGGCTTCAAGCCTGGAGATTCATGGGAGGTTGCTGGTAACGAAACAATAAACGACTTCTGCGGATGGGCATTCACAGCTATTTTCCCTTTTATCACCGTGCTCAGATTCGGCGGCAAATTTCCCTGGGAGGAAGATCCAGATACGGCAACAGTCTGCTGCCCCGATCCTCACAATCCAGTAGTGTTTGAGATCAAAAGAAAGGATTCAAGGGGCCAAGAGTCCTAGGATTTAAGCAAATATCAGAAATTCAAATTCTAAGTACGAGATTCTAATAATCTCCCCTGCCCCTCTTTAGCAAAGAGGAGAGATATACACCCTCCCTTACAACAATGTATTCGGGATCAGTGAGGTCAAAAAGAATAAAAAGAGGGGAGATAAATAGCCTCCCTTACCCTAAAATCCTCGAATCCTTATTATTGCGCTTTCTCCAGCAAAACCGGAATAACCACCCAGTCCGCGATACTACCGTCTTTAGCGCTCTCTTCGAAAACCTCCACCGTGCCCACTTGTGTCTCTTTGGGCTCTGTAAAGGAAAAATCTTCGCTAAAGTCTCCCCACTCCGGCGCACCTACGGAAGCTGTAGTGAAACCGTCTCCCAAAACTTTTCCTGAAGCATCCTTGACTCTTAGCCTCACATTGGCTTCAAAGACCTGGGCTTCCCCCGCGATTCTTACTGGACTCTGAATCTTATCTCCCGCCTGTGGTTTGGTAACTTTTATAGTTCCGTTTGGTGAAGTAGTAACATCCTTCCCTGTTACTACCTCCTCAACTTTTTGCACTGGCTTTGATACCTTATCCTTTAGTTCATTAAAACTTTCCGTAAGACGTTCAATTCGTCGCTCAAGTCCTGCTCTTTCCTCTTTCGCTTCTTGTGACTGCCACCAGTACGTCCCGGCTGCTGCCCCCACAATAAGAGCTATTGCTATGACGATAACTACTAACGTACCTATAAGACCCTTCTCGTCTCTCATTGCCTTTTACCTCCTTTACTTTCGATGATTCGAGAAACGAACTATCAATCCTGGTTTTGGTAGGAATTTTCCTTATAGATGCAGATGGCCACCAGGTAAAAGGAGATGAGCAGGTGTCTCCAGGAAATTTACCGAAAAGGGACAACCACAGGAGTTGTCCCTACAAAAACCGCAAACAACCCCAGGGAAGGGGTTTATCCCCTTCCGAAACATAATTTCGCAGATTTTTATTACTGTCAGATAATCCGTCTAAGAAGCGCAAAGGATTCCACAAGCTTTTCTTTCTCAACATCAGGAAAGACTTCCACAATCTTAATAGTGTCTTCGCGAATATAATCTTTAAGAAGAGAGAAGTCTACCTCACCGGTTCCCGGTGCTTTGTGATCTGAATAACCTATTACATCATGGAGATGTACTCCAGCTAGACTTTCAGAAAAGAGATCAAGCAATTCTTTTTGATTCTGCCATCCAAAATTCTGCTCCACTTGAGCATGTCCTACGTCATGCCAGTAACGAATGTTGCTTCCGGCAAACTTGGCAAAGATAATCTTGAGTTCTTCTAAATTTGGTATCTCGTGGTAGAAATACCTATTCTCAATCCCAAGAAATATCTGATAACGTTCGGCAAACAGGTTCAGCTCATCCAAACTAAAAAGTGCAGAATCAAGACTTTTTATGCTCTTCTCCTTTCGTTCCCTAAACAGTTCCTGAAAAAGCTCTTCCCAGCTGTTTGTGCCCGTCTTACCTTCATCATAAAGTTCAAATATCTGCTCAAAACGCGAATCCATGGGAACACTATCGAGATGCAGAATGACAACTCTCGCCTCAAGATCAGCGGCAATTTCGATGGTCTTTTTTGCCTTCTTAACAGCCAGTTCCCTCGGTTCTTTTTCTGTTGCAGAAAAAGCAAAAGTTTGTTCCTCAGGGGAAGCGGGAAAAACATTATGGACACTGAGTACTGGTATCCTTCTTTTTTTCAACAAGGGTTTAAGTTCAGAGAAGGTCTCCTCGGAAACCCGGTATTCTAATTCAAGTGCTTCTGCTCCTAAGCCCATTAATGCTTCTAAAAGCTCTTTCCCATTCTTTAGCTGGTTCGCTCGCCACGAAGTAGATATGCCTATCATATTGATTAAATAAAGCTAATTTTTCACTCCGTCTCAAGTTAAGGCCTTTTTGCTTGCTTCAAAACAAAAACTAAAAATCAAAAATAGGCTAAAACTATAATTCGATCATTTCACCTTTTTCGGGAAGAATAATTTCAGGAACTATATCTTTCAAATAACGTTTAAAAAACTGTGGGTACTCCGTATGTATAGGAATTAGCTTCCTGGGACTGATTTGTTTAACTATCTTTCTGAGTTCCTGTGGAAGAATATGCCCGGAGACATGAATATGGAAAAGGGGCATCCCAAAATGCTCCATCCAGGCAGCTAATCTTTCATAGTCAATTTCCATTTCTTCGTTGAAGGGTTCGGCTGCAGCAAGGATGAAAATGCTGTCGCTTACCGGCTGGATATCTACCAATTCATTTAAGTCATAGAAAGTAGATGCCAGTATATATTCCGTCTGTTTTTTAGATACTGCCTGAGCATCAACAACGCCCCCCAGCTTTGCCATAATTTCCTGTTCCCATTTATAGTAGGTTTTTTTTCTTCGCCTATACGCAAAAAGATGGGGATCATTTTTTATGTCAGGAACATCTATTCTTGGATCAGCTTTAAGTGTCTCCAAAAGATATGCTTGCTTAAGTGAAATAGCAAGCTTTCTTCCGGCCGCCTTACAAACATTGAATAGGGTGCGCAAACGGTCAACATCATTAATTGCAAAAGAGACAATAACCAGTCCCTCGGTTAGAGAAACCAGGTATTTAATTTTGTCCTCTACTTCCTGCTCTGATGAAACATGTACTCCCATTATGTTTGTTCCCTCTGTAATTATGGCTAATGGTCGTACCTCTTCAGCTCGTTTAAGAAAATCCAAAGTCAGATCAGCACGTGTGCCGTGAAGACGGAAATCCCCGGTGTAGACTACAGGGCCTGCAGAGGTATATATAATAAATCCATAAGATGCTGGAACAGAGTGATCAACATGAATGGGCTCAACCTTGATTGAGCCGCATGTTATTACATCTCCGGTGCGAAAGGTAATGAATTTCAAACCATCCAGCGCTGTTTCCCAGGTCTGAGGTCTTATGTCGTTTAAAGCCTTAATAATATTAAGGGTAGTCTTTCCCGCATAGACAGGAATGCTGCGATCCAGAAAGGTTATGTGGGCCGCATGGTCCAGGTGTGCATGTGAAATAAATACTCCGCTCACGTCGGTCTCTTTATCAAAACCATATACACCTTTTATGTCCTGTAGAATATCAAACTCAAGAAGCCCTCTCACATCACGCGGACTTAAATAAGGCTCCGAATAAAATCTTGAACGCTGTCCAAAACTCATACCAAAATCAAAAAAGATTTTATTATCCTTGTCTTCTAGCAGGATCTTGGTTCCTCCAATTTCACCCACCCCGCCATAAAAAGTTAAAGAAGTCATAGTCTCTATATTCCTCCTGAAAAAAGTCAAGGTTAAGCCGATATATCTTAGCCATGCTGCATCGCAGTATCTACAAGCTAATGCAAAATTCAAAAACCAAAATGAAAAATGGTAAACCAAAATTACAAAAGAAGATTACTTCTTTGATATACTCCCCGTAATACCAGATAACTGCAACTCTAGTTAGTAGTTAATACAAGTATATCAACTCCGCAATTTTAGATTTTGCATTGTGATTTTGATTTTTACATTTTAATCTTTGCATCTCAATGTAGCTATTCCAAACATTCACAGGGACTTCGATGACACTTGGGGCATCCTTTGCCGTACTTGGCAGCTACCTCCTTTTCCAAATCTATCCCATAAAGCGAAGCCAAGCTAGCAAGCCAGGCCAATACATCAGCAAATTCTTCTTTAAGCTTTGCTTCCTCTGAGTGTCGAATTGCCCTCGCCAGCTCCCCTATCTCCTCACTGAGCCAGATAAATGTTGCTTCTCTTCCCCTTTTGCTATCCTTATTGAAATATATTTCTTCTATTAATTTTTGAAACTTACTAATCTTCATTTTAATCTTTCACCTTGGTCTATTCCCCTGTTTCTAAACATCACTTCTCCCGCTTTTCCAATAATGATAAGGGTGAAGCCCAGCAACAACAAAACCAAATAGCCGATTTGTACTCTGGATATTACTGATTTTACAGCCTCAAGTACAACCAGAGAAATACCCTCTTGTGCCAGCATCTTATTCATAACTATGCGAGATAAATAAATTGAGGCACAGAGAGGAAGACCCACAGCAACTAAGGCAATACCGGGACCTGTAAACTTTTTGAATCGGGGACTCAGGTATACGAAAGAAAAGAGAAATACCATTGTTACAGCTATCAATACTAAAGTTATAACTCGAAGCAGCTCATGGGTTCTATAGTTAAAAACTCTGGTAACGAGGATTAGGGGACCGAACCTTTCTTCAGCCTCAGGAGGCAAATCTAATCCCCCTGGTTCCCTATAAACAGCTCTTATCAACCTGGCAATAAAGTATCTGGAAGCCTCTTCCTCGCTTAAATTGGCGATGTCTCTACCCTTTATATCCAAATCGAGAGGCAAACCGGGAAACTGCAAAGAAACTTCGGGATTTTGTCTTGCCAGTTCAATAATCGGCGGATAATAACTATTTACGAAAGACGCAAAACCGATCTCCTGAAGAACCGGGTTGGAAAAACTTTCAATGCTTTCATAAGAAGTCAGATTGTACATATTATAGGTAGTCACACACGCCAGTAAAGACACGGTAAAAAAAAATCCAAAATATTTACGCAAGAGATTATGCTCAGCCATAACAAATGCTCTCTTTTTTTATTAAAGGTGTATTTACAATATGAATATCTCCTTTATACTCCCCGACTGCGCTTGAAATATAAATCCCAATTCTGCAAAGTTATTTCGAAAAATATTTTTCTAATACTTCTGTAATTCTTTTAGCTGCATTCCCATCCCCATAGGGGTTTGAAGCTCTGGCCATCTTTTCGTAGCTGGTCGCATCCGTAAGTAGTTCTATAGAAAGTTTTACTATGTTCTCTTCTTCTATTCCTGCCAGCTTGGCGGTTCCCGCTTTTATGGCTTCCGGCCTTTCGGTAACTTTACGAAGCACTAAAACTGGTTTTCCTAAAGAAGGAGCCTCCTCTTGAATTCCTCCTGAATCTGTAAGAACTAAATAACATCTATTCATCAGATTGACAAAGGTTTCATAATCAAGCGCGTCTAAAAGATAAATTCTCTCTTTGTTACCCAGTATTCCCTGGACCTCTTTCTTTACGACTGGATTGGGATGAAGAGAAAAAATAACTTCTATGTCTTCAATGTGTTCAGCAATCTTTCTAATTGCTTTACAGATACTTTGTAAAGGCTCACCCCAGCTTTCCCTGCGGTGAACAGTCACAAGAACTACCCGTCTTGAGTCAAAATCTATTTTCCTTAATTCCGGAATGTTAAAAATGTAGCCATCTTTAACCGTAGATAACAATGCATCTATTACCGTATTTCCAGTAACGAAAATATTTTTATCATTTACTCCTTCCGCCAGGAGATTTCCTCTGGCAACTTCAGTGGGTGCAAAACAGAGATCAGAGAGTAAAGAAGTAAGCTGTCTATTCATTTCCTCGGGGAAGGGCTGATACTTTTTAAATGTCCTCAGTCCCGCCTCTACGTGTCCTATGGGAATCTTTAGATAAAAAGCTGATAGAGCTGCTGCTAACGTAGTTGTTGTATCGCCCTGTACCAAAAGAAAGTCCGGTTCTTCTTGTCTCAATATAGGATTCAGCCCTTTCAGACTCTTTACAGTAATATCAAAGAGCTCTTGCTTTTCTTCCATAATATTCAGATCATAGTCGGGAGTTATTTCAAATAGTGCTAAGACCCCGTCTAGCATTTCGCGGTGCTGAGCAGTAACTACGACTGCAGTTTCAAACAAACCAGTACCTTTAAGTTCTTTAATAACGGGGGCAAGTTTGATTGCTTCCGGCCTGGTGCCAAAAACGGCCATTATTTTTCGTTTTGACATATAACTCCCTTGCATACTTAAGAAACATTTCTTACAAGACAAATTTTTTAAATTATCTCACAGCCCAAGTAAATTCAGAAGTCCAGTCTCTACATATATCTTATATATTAGCTTAGGATAGAATGTAGAACAAAAGAGGTTTCCCGTGAATGGAAGAACAGTTTTTGATAACAAGCGCCTATTGGAATACCCCACGGTCCGTGAAGCATACTTATACGAAGAAAGTAATGGAGAAATTGTCTGGAGAAATGCTAAACTGTCTAAATCACTGGGTCCTCATGTTGAAATTGTTAATCTGGTAATTCCGAATGTAAATGACGATTATGAGAGCCTGAGGTGGTTGGTTCAAAAACATCTAGGAATGTGTGTAATGATACACCTCTTTATCTTGCTCGTTATTATCCCGCCTATAAATTCTCTTCCTCCCCTACCAATATTCTGACTCTTGAGAAAGCCTACAGTATAGCAAAAGATGAAGGTGTACTTTATCCATACTTGGGAACTGTTGCGGGACAAAGATATGAAAACACCTACTGTCCGCGATGTGGTGAGCTTCTAATAAGAAGATTTGGATTTAAAGTTGTCGAATACCGACTCACTCCCGACAAAAACTGCTCTAAATGCAGCAATCCAATTCCAATAAGAGGAGAGTGCATTAAACGTTAATCATTAATTATTAATTATTAATTATTAATTATTAATTATGAATTGTAAATTGTTACGGGTTCATATCATTGGGAGGTGAACCACCGTAATACTTCTCTATCTTCTGACGTTCTTCTGGAGTTACATCATCCCAATTATTAATCTGTTTGACTCGATCCTTCCCTAGAACCCGGCTGAGCATCTCCCGTTCCCTTTCACTTATCTGTGGTGGTCCCTCCTGCTCTACTTGAGGAGAAGGTCCATTATTTAATGACGGACCTAATGACGGTGAGTTCATATTTCTTTCATTCTGCGCATATGGGCCTTCTCTAAGCAAAACACCAATGCTTTCAAAGGGAAATATGGTGATTGTAATAAAGACGCCAGTAATCAATATGATTCCAACTACAATCCAGGTGATATAGAATATTGCCTGTAGAGTCTTGATCAAGAGAGCGCCTCCTTCACTACATAATCCTTACTTTTTTCGGCAATCTCCACACGATTCCTTCCTCCCTTCTTTGCCTGGTAGAGAGCACTATCTGAGAGACTAACAAGTTGACCTTTTTCCAAGGTGCATTCTGGAAAAGAGGCAACACCGATGCTAATCGTTATTTTTCTTGTCTCCCTCCCCTCCGCAAGAATAGCAGGAAGCGCTCCTACTTTTGTACGCAATTTTTCTCCAACTATCTTTGCCTTTCCAAGATTAGTTTCCGGTAGCATTACGCAGAACTCTTCTCCACCATACCTGAAAGCTGTATCGGAAGCTCGTATGTTTTCCTGCAGGACTTTCGCAACTGATTTCAAAACTTCATCACCTACTTGATGTCCGAAATCGTCATTGAAGTGTTTGAAATTATCAATGTCTAGCATAAAAAAGCTCAAAGGGACATTATATCTAACCGATCTTTCCCACTCTTTATTAAATCTCGATTCAAATTCCCGCTTATTATAGAGCCCTGTTAAAGCATCTTGAATGGAAAGCTGCCGCAGTTTCTCACTGTAATCCCTAATTGAGGCTACCAGATGAGCAAATACTTTCGAAAGTACTCCAATCTCATCCTTTCTTTCTACAACTGGAACTTCAACCTCATAGTTGCCATCGGCAACTTTCGACATTATAGAAGTAAGGCTTTCAATTGGTTCTGCCACCCTTGATACGGTAGAACCAACAAAAAACCAAATTAAGAAAACTATAATAACAAAGACAAGAGCTTGACTGGCTATGGTCCTGTAGATACCAGAAAGTACCTCGAACTTGGATATAAAGAAGGTCATATAGAGCGGAGTCCTGGGAATCTTCTTTTTGTAAATGTAGTACTGGTGAGAGCCCTCATTCAGAGGAACCATTCTTTCAAACTTAGCTCTTCCTACTGCCGTAAGAACCTTGCTGTCCTTGGGCATTTGAGGGCTTGCATAAAGAACCTGTGTGGATGAATTTGAGTCTGCAACCACAGCACTAAAACCAGTGTCTTTAAAACGGAATTCCTGAGCGATTTGAGAGAGCACATTACCTCTCGACTCACTTAATCCGCCTATGAGGAAATAGTTATCATCCCAATTCTTGAAAGGTACCACTTGCAGAATATAATAGCTTCCATCATATCTTCCATAAGCATCAACTATATTTTGCACATCAATTTTTGAAAAATCCCCTACATCAAGTTTGACTTCCTTAAGAAAGTTATCGCTCCATATTTTGTTGCCTTGCTTATCCAAAAGTGCAATGCTGTCATATTGCTGCAGGCGAGGGATTTCCCTATCCAAAAACCAATCAATGTTTTTAGCATTGGATCTGGTAAGCATCTCAGCAACCCAATAAAGTTCGACCTTCTGCTCAAAGAGAATAGTAGTTATGATACCCTCAGACATTACTCCGCTGGCCATGGCTAAGCCCTGCTCTGCATCTTTCATGCTGGTACTATAACTTGTAGCTAGCGACGCAAATCCATAAAACAGCAGAGCAATGGTAGCAAAAAGGATAGTTATAAAGAAGAACTTATTGCGAAGAGATAAATCGCTAAAAGATATCATATAAAAATTTTCAACAGCCGAATGGTGATTCCTTTCTAAAGAGCGATGATCAGCATAACTCTGCATATAAGCCAATAAATGCAAAAGTTAGATTTTAAGCTTCGATTGTAAAAACAATTATTTTTCTTTCTCAATCTAAGATGCACTTTTTTTAATCCCGTTTCTCTCTCATCGTTACAAAAAGAGACACCAGGACAATCAATACCTGTACCAATATTCCCCCGAACATTTCAGAACTTCCATGAGGAAATGGCCGGATATGGCTGGGAAAATAATATCTCGAAAGATACCCGTAATGAATGAGAAGACCCTCAAGGTCAGGAAGAGCGGAAAATATTCCTCCAAGAAAACACGCGGTTCGATGCCGATTCCTCTGCATCATTAGGGCGATTAATAAAATGCCAGATAGGGTATCAACAATGGCAAGTGACTCCCACCTGAATATGGTTGTGTAATCCCAGTGTGGAATCATATCTAGCAGGAGGTGTGAAGAAAGTGCTAGTATTACAATTAACCAGATAGGTCTCTTTATCCAGGTGCCAAGGGCTCCACCCAAGGCAATATGCGTAATGAACCACATATCTGATCCCAAATTATTTGACACTTATCTTCATCAGATCATTGCAATATCCTATTTTACTATTAACATTTATTCAGAATACTTTATTACACAAATAGCGTGACATAAGATATTGAAGAGCCGGAGACTTTAAATCAAAATATGCATAAGGAGAAATATATATGCAAAGCGAACACGACGCTCATAAAGAACACAAAGACATGAAACATGAAATGACTGCGAAGCCTGCAGCGTATGGTAAAAAAACTGCACATAAACATCAAGATCGTCATGCACATATGGTCGCTGATTTCAAAAGAAGATTTTGGGTATCCCTTATCATCACTGTACCCGTACTCATCCTCTCTCCAATGATCCGGGACTTTATAGGTCTTGGGGACTTAGTTGGATTTAGCGGCGATCTATATGTACTCTTCATCCTATCCACAGTCATCTACATATATGGCGGTTATCCATTTCTCAAGGGGCTGGTAAACGAACTTAAAGCATCAAAACCCGGGATGATGACTCTCATTGCGGTAGCCATAACAACTGCTTATCTTTACAGCAGTGCAGTAGTGTTTGGTCTCAGCGGAAAGATATTCTTCTGGGAGCTGGTCACCCTGATCGACATCATGCTTCTGGGGCACTGGATTGAGATGAGATCAGTTATGGGTGCGTCAAGAGCACTGGAAGAGATGGCCAGGCTCATGCCGTCAGATGCTCACAAAATAATGCCTGACGGAAATACTAAAGATGTTTCCCTGAGTGAGCTTGGGGTCAACGACGTAGTGCTAATTAAGCCGGGTGAAAAAATTCCGGCCGATGGAGTAGTTGTAGATGGAGAAACATCGATTGATGAATCAATGCTCACGGGAGAATCAAATCCTGTGCCGAAAAAGGCTGGTTCTAAAGTAATAGGAGGTTCTATCAACAGTGAGGGTTCAATTAAAGTCGAAGTCCAAAAAACCGGTAAAGACTCTTTCCTTTCCCAGATAGTAGAGCTTGTTAGAGAAGCGCAGGAAAGCAAATCAAGAACACAGGATCTTGCAAACCGGGCTGCGCTCTGGTTAACCTTAATAGCTCTGTTTGTTGGAGCCTTAACGTTTATTATATGGCTCGCTGTCTTAAGTGAGGATCTAGTCTTTGCCCTTGAGCGTACCGTAACGGTTATGGTTATAGCTTGCCCTCACGCACTTGGACTTGCAGTTCCACTGGTAGTTGCCGTTTCAACCTCCATTTCTGCTGGAAACGGTCTTTTAATAAGGAACCGTGCTTCCTTTGAAAGAGCAAGGAATATTCAGGCAATAGTATTCGATAAAACTGGAACACTAACAGAGGGGAAATTCGGAGTTACCGATGTCATTAGTTTTGATAATAACATCGATCAAAATGAACTTCTAAAATATGCAGCGTCAGTGGAAGTTCATTCTGAGCATCCTATTGCAAGGGGGATTGTCTCTTCATCTAAGGAGACCTTTCCTATTGAAGGTTTTAGAGCTATGCCAGGAAAGGGTGCAGAAGGGAGAGTAAACGGTAAGGATGTTAAAGCCGTAAACCCGGGATATCTAAGAGAACAAAACATTCCGGTTACTGACGATAGAATTGAGAAGCTCTCCTCACAGGGGAAAACAGTAATATTCGTGACGATTGATGGGATATTGAAAGGTGCTATTGCACTTGCGGATATCATCAGGCCTGAGTCAAAAAAAGCAGTCTCAATGCTCAAAAGTATGAATATCAAATGTATGATGCTCACCGGAGACAATAAACAAGTTGCCAAATGGGTATCCGATGAGATTGGACTGGATGACTATTTTGCGGAAGTTCTACCGCATGAGAAAGCAGCAAAAATAAAAGAGGTCCAATCTAGAAAACTTATTGTAGCTATGACGGGAGATGGTATAAATGATGCGCCGGCACTTGCGCAAGCGGACGTGGGAATTGCCATTGGTGCGGGAACTGATGTCGCAGTGGAGACGGCAGATATTATACTTGTAAAGAACAACCCCCTTGACGCAGTAGCCATACTTGGATTAGCACGCGCTACATACGGAAAGATGATACAGAATCTGGCCTGGGCAACCGGCTATAATGTTATTGCTATCCCTCTTGCAGCAGGAGTTCTCTATAATTCGGGAATAGTTCTCAACCCCGCAATGGGTGCAGTCCTTATGTCTCTGAGCACAGTAATCGTAGCAATCAATGCTAGATTCTTAAAGGTAGTGAAATAAATATCTTTAAACCTATTGGTGCCAGCCAATCAATTTATCGTTTCTGAACCCTAATGTAAGTTCTTAGTACTCTAACTCCGGGAGTTTTAACAGCACCATAACCTGCAATTCAATACTTCAAAACTCTACCGGAACTTTACGTTTGTCTTGCTCTTTCCAGAAATTACTGTTGTTACGTTCATTCTTCATCACTACAGCTACAAATAATCTGATTTTCGTTAATATAATGATAGGCTGAATAAGCAGCTGAGACGCCTTCGGCCACACCTGTTATTGCCTGCTTAAATTTCGTATCAGCAACATCACCTGCTGCGTATACACCGTTAATATTTGTCTTGGATTCTCTATCGATTATTATTTCACTCTTTTCGTTAAGCTTAACTCCAATATTCCTGGCAAGATCTGATAATGGAATGTGACCGATTTCAATAAAAAGAGCATCCAATTTAAATTCGTTGGAGCCCCTAAAGGATTTGTCGAGAATAACACTCTCAACGAATTTGTTTCCTCTGATTTCTTTAACGTTTGTATTATTAATTATCGTAATCTTCTCATTTTCCATCACCCGCTTAAGGTTAATCGGTTCTGCTCTAATCTTCTCTCTTCTGTAGATAATGTAGACTTCTTTACCGTACTCGGCTAACAGTAAAGCCTCTTTTGCTGCCGAATCAGAACCACCCACAACTCCTATTACCTTATCCTTGTAAAAAGTACCATCACACATAGCACAGTAGTGGACCCCCTTACCGGTAAATTCTTTTTCTCCAGGAACATTCAGTTGTCTCCATTCAGTTCCGGTTGCAAATAAGATTGTTTTGGTATGAAGCCTTTTGTTGTTATCAGTAAAAACCTTAAAGCATCCCTCGGGACATTTTTCAACCTTTATCACGCTTTCCTGAACAATCTCTACATTATATTCTTGGGCATGCTCCTGAATTCTAGTTGCCAGATCTATGCCAGTTATGCTTTTAAATCCCGGATAGTTTGCGACGTCGTTTGTAAAAACTATCGTACCCCCCAGTTGTTCAGCTACTATCACTGTTTTCATCTGAAACCTTCCTGCGTAGATGGCAGTGCCGAAACCGCTTACCCCACCACCGATTATTACAAGATCATAGTCATGCTCAGACATTTCAATCACCCTATTCTAAATATTTTAAAATTCTTCGATACCACAGCTATCCACAGCTAACCTATTTAATTCCTTCGAGAATAACAGAAAAACTTGCTCTCTATCAGTTTAACCTTTTTTCTTGACTCCCATATATCTTTTATTCTGATGGAATTCATCCCGGGTAAACTAAAAATCTTCCTTTTATGCTCCTCTTTCTAGAACTAAGTTAGTTATTTTAACTGCTGGCGATTTATCCCTCTGGTTTTCATATTAACCCCTTTGGCCTCCCTTTTATTATGTCCTCATAATAATGCCGTTTTCAATATACTCTCAGTAAACCTTGCTGGTTCCTATTCAGAATATGACAGTAATTGGATGTATCCTTCTGGATGCACCCTAACTGCAAAAGGAAAATTAGTTCAATAGTTTCTTCCCTCTTCTCTTAGAACTCCAATCAACAAATGAATAGCCAAAACTATCAAAACTGCAAACATCCCCACAAAACCAAGATTTGCCTGCTGTACGTAGTATCCAGAGCTTACGATAAGCGTATAAAGCAGCATCCCCATTGACAAAACATATATATGCATCCCCCATCATATGCATCCCCCATCTTCTATTTGTCAGTAGGGCAAAACCTCCGGTAACCAACAATATTGCAGTTACGTATTCAGCAGCGATATGCATAATTATTCTTGCCGGTTCATCCTGCAGTTCCGGTATCTGATTGCTGACATAAAATATAAACCACATTCCCATCATGGCAATTCCAACAGTAATTGAGTAAACTGCGGCTAGTATTTTGATTTTCATCATACTTTTTCCAACATTTCTTTTGCAGATCTTGTTATATATCTCTTATTATAGTTTCATAATTGTATAGCAAAACCTTTATAAGCAAGAAACGTTTGCTTGTCAATTGTTGAACCGTGCGCAATTTATAAACCAGGTCTTGCTAAAAAATGTGATGGTAAGTTATGAAGTTTTCCCTGTTTCTCGCAATAATGCTAAGTGAAGTCACTATTAATTCAGTAAGGAAATATAAAGCATGAAAGCTGAATACCCAGGGTGTCTTACTAAAGGATTTGAACCCTTTGATCCTTTCTGGCTCTATAAAGAGACAGAGAAGATTGTGTGCAGGAACGACAGCCGTAAATATACAGCTTTCTATTGCGTTGGTGTTTATGGCGGTATCTCCACGGGATATGCAGTAGGATGCCTGCTGCGCTGTGTCTTCTGCTGGGTAGACTGGTCAAGAGATTTCCCTGAAAAACAGGGAGAATTTTTTTCTGCCGAACAGGTTTTCAATAAACTGGTAAGGAATGCTGAGAAAAGAAAGATTTCTAAACTAAGAATATCGGGAGGAGAACCGACCCTCTGTAAACGCCACTTACTGAATCTTCTTGATCTGGTAAGCACGAAAGACTTTCTATTTATCCTGGAAACAAACGGGCTTATTCTAGGCAAGGATAGAGATTTTGTTCGAGATCTAAGAAAATATAAGAATATTCACATAAGGGTTTCTTTAAAAGCAGGTACAGAAGAAGGATTCCAGACCAGAACTGGAGCAAAAGGCGAGTTTTACGAGCTTCCCTTCCAGGCGATAGCCAGCCTCAAAGAAGCAAGGATTCCTTTTCACGTAGCATGCATGAGCGACCCGAGGCTCATGCCAAAAGTTGAAAGAAAAGCTATGATAGAGAAATTGAAGCAGACTGGTTACAGAGACTATCTTGAAGAAGAAGTCTGTGATCCATATCGAACTACAGTGGTTCGCCTGGAAAAAGCCGGTTTCGATATTCTAAAATGAGTCTCCATTTAATACTTTGGCCTGGACTTCGAGCTCTTTTTTTAAAACTAAGATGGTTTCGATTACTACTATAGAAAATTAACTTATTGAAACGGGTAATAGAAACAAAATAATAATTTTTAGATTAAATATGTCCATACGATAATATTTATATTTGTGCCACCTTGTTTAATCTATGTCCCTTATTCCGGTATTGTAAAACAATATAAATAGACGTTAAAACCTGCAATTGGCGCCTCCATACTTGAAGGATTCGTACTCTTATTTAATAAAGAGCACTGTCCGCTTAGTCCATTGCAAGGAAATATGTTGAATAACATATAAGGTGGAGCAAGTAATTTATTCCTACAAGGAGAGAAGGATTATAGATGGAGAAGACAAAACCTAGAATCTATTCTAGATATCCATTATCAAATGTTCTAATATTCAAAAATATGCATATAAAATTAAACTTACTACTTTATATTCCTTAAAAGGGTATTAAAATAAAGGGAGACCAATATCGGTAGGGAGGTAACTATGTCGAAAGCGTATAGACTAACTCAACTAACTTCTACAATGCCAGATAAGATCGGATTACTAGCCGAAGTTACTACAGCCATCTTCGCAGCAGGGATAAATCTAAAAGCTATATCTGCATACGGAATGGAAGGTGAAGCAGAATTTATGATGGTTACTGATAATAATGATAAGGCAAAGGATGTACTAGCTAAATTAGGTGCTGAAGTTAAGGAAGAGGCAGTAATCGCTGTTGAAATGCCTGACAGACCGGGAGAGCTGCAGAAAGTTGCTAAAAAAATTGCTGAAGCCGGCATAAATATCAACTATATGTATGGAACTGCAGGTTCCGGTGAATCTGTTGTCTGTATCTTTAGAACTGCCGATGAAGAAAAAACCATTGAAGCAGTCAATATGTAATTTTTTAATTAGCCTCCAACTATTTATCACTCATTAATACCATTGATTCATAAGTGGAGTGAAGCAATCCCTTAGTTTTGCTTTGTTCGATCAACTTGGCCAGGTAAGAGATCTATGATGTCGCAGCCTATCCTATGCCAGACCTGAGCTCAAAGGTGTTTATCCAGTTCTGCTTTTTCCCTGCATGCCCTGATATGCAGGACAACCTATTTCTCCCTGCTTACAGTATTTGCAAACTACATTCTTCCTCAGCGACAATCCAAAGAAAAAGGCAATAATAAAGTAAGCTACCGAGAGCAGCAAAAGAGACCAAGAAAATTCTAAAAATATAAAGACTATTGCAGCAACAAGAGGCAGAAACAAAACAGCAAAGCTTAGAAATGCAGCGGGGGCTACATTTTTTGGATTACTAAATTCAGCATTATCTCTCTTTTTGAAAAACAACTTAGATAGACTTCCCAAACCCGAAGCACAGTTTCTACCATAATAGTAGCAATAAGAGCAGCGGAACCTCATTGCCAAAACAATCGATAGAAGAGAAATCAGGATATATCCAAAACCCGCAAATAAACCGCCAATAAGATAGAAGATTAAAGCTCCTATCAAGTAGCTTGAAATTGACTGGGCAGAAGTCAGACACAGAATCCGAAAAGGATAATTTTCATACATCGCTTCACTCATATCTTATTCCTCTTTATTTTAGTAAGTTGCTGCTAAATTCCTTTGTTCTTATGTCTCTTTATTTTGAAAAATATCTACTATTAATGCAATGATATGTTGAGTATTTTTAATATTACAGTTTTGGATGCCGTACCGAGAAAACTATATATCTGCAGTTTCTTAACCTCTCTATGGAAGAGGAATCAATGAATACCGGTACTTCATTACGAGACCTTATCACATCCGCTCGCCGACCGACTACCTAATAATGCTCTCTCCCTATGGCGGCTGGAAATCGGCTTGCTATCCAGAAAGCCTTGGGAAACTTCTTTTCCAGAGTCCTTTATTCGCGGTTTCAAACCCTTAATACCAAGAAGCAATAAGATTAACTAAATCTACCTTGCTTCGTTCTTTGGTAGACATGGTGGTACGGTATTCAAACTCTTACAATGACATTTTATTCGAACTGGAAAAATGTATGATGAAATTGAAAGTCAGATAATATTTCATCTAGCTCAAATAAAATGTTTATTTCTAAATGCTTTGCCTGAAGAAGACTTTAAATATTTTCAAAATCAGCTGCTCTTTTTCTGGTCTGAAAAGCTGAGTACCATATCAATTTTCTAATCAAAAAAGCCAACATGCCGTAACTTACCATTACTTACCAGAGTATCAGAAGTAGGCATTTGCCCAGCTCAGAGACCATATTTGGTTATGTTGTGTTCTGTTATGTCTTGGTGCGTAGAGATGCTTACTCAATTCCCAAGCTGAAGGTCGCGGGTTCAAGTGTAGTCGTGATATAATTTATACAACTTATGAAACAGAGAATCATATGCTACCGTTTGTGGACATCTTCCTCATTATTATCCTGGGATTTCCTATATGGGCCCTGATTGACTGTCTAAAACGCCCTTATGGTAAATTTCCAACTCCTGGTCCACGAGCTAGACTTTTCTGGGCTCTATCAATATTATTCCTCTGGACTTTGGGTGCTGCTATTTATTACCTCGTAGTCTATTACCGTATGAAAAAACCATCCTCTGATATTACTCTTTACTCAAGATAGATTTTACTTTTAATTATTATTAACTTAAGGGACAAACCCACTGAATTAGTTTGCTCCCTCATCTTTCACATATTCACATTAGCAAAATCTTAGCAGAGAGCCCGAAAATAAACTGGAGACTTCTTCCTTTTAAGAAAAAACCTCCATTTTTCAACATTTTTATTGGCAGCGCCAGCGGGATTTGAACCCGCGATCTCCGCCTTGAGAGGGCGGTGTCCTAAACCGCTAGACGATGGCGCCACAAAGGTAATTTTAACTACAATAGAGCCTATATTCAAGAAACGTTGCTAGAGAAGAGCGGTTGCTGCAGCAAGCAATGCCAGGCCAAAGGTGATAAGCGCAACCAGAAGATGTCTTGATATAAGTTCGGGCCGGGAGAGATAAAGACGCGCGCCGATTCCCACCTGTAAGCCAGCGGACAAGAATGCAAGAACAGAAAAAATAACCGAAATTGAGTTAAGATTTGTAACTCTTGCCAGAATTCCTAATATAGCAGTAATAGCAGTAAGCAACAGAAGAAAGAAACCAGAAAATATGTGAAAGATAATAAATCTGCGCAGTCCTAGCTTGCTTATTGCAAGACCACCAAAAATCTGCAAAATTATATATCCTGCCGTAATAATCGCTGCATACTGATAAGCGCTCACTTTACACCTCCTGATCGAAGCCACGCGATTCATATAAATAATAACTTCCCTTGATATTTTCGCCCTTGTGGAACTTTTTCCTACCCTGGTATGAAAATATGGCCGCGAACATCTACCAAAATATATTATATTGGAAGTACATAGGACCTTTAAAAACTCACATAAACCTTCTGTAATCACACATTCTTTTACATGAGAAATAAAAAGCTCTATAATTGGGGCACATAGGGTTTTATAAACTGAGCAGATTGAGGCAAAAGGAGATAGTGATGAATAAAAGCACAAAGGCTTTCGTCATTGGAGCCGCAGCTGGAACAGTAATCACAACACTTGCTACAGATGTTATTCCCAAAATGATGATTCGAATGATGCAAGGCATGATGAATCAGATGGGGACCGAGTGCAATCCATCTGAGATGTGACAGAAGATGATGGAGAGCTTCGGGAAAGCTCAAAGTAAAAGTGTTAAGGAATGAAACAGATTACGCCAACAGATGTATGATTTTCGAAGTGTATTGGTTATTTATTACACTTCTACTCCCATAATAAAGCAGAAATACATGCAAAAGACAAGCTAACCATTGCCACCGATCTTAATCCCAGATATTTGGAAGCTTATTTCGAACTAGGCCAAGTTTACAAAGAACTTAATCAAAATGAAAAAGCCCTTTGGGCCTACCAAAGGGTGTTGAAACTGGATCCTGACAATTTGAAGCCACAAAAGCACTGAGTCAACTGCAAAAACCGGCAGTAACTGCCGGTGAACAGGTAACTCCTCCATCTCAGTAGAAAGCATAATCGGCAACTTAAAGAAGATTCCAGTTAGTTCCCGAGCTTAAGAAACAACCAGCTCTTAAAACACTGCCAAGTAATACAAAAATTCATATCACGATGCACTCAGTTTGAAATACCAGATTGGGATTTCACGGTGTTTAAGCAGGTTTCCCGTAGGCTGGGTTAATAGAGAAAGGTTCGTATCAGCCCCCATTGTGGTTCGTCTTCTTTTATGTTTTCTAGCGTATGCCATTAGTAAAAAGCCTATATGGTTCTGTGTAAAATTAATGGAAGCTTCTCCATCTTCAAAAAATTCTTATTAAAGCCGAAAAAATTGGCTGTCTCTCTTGAACAAAATCCGAACTTTTTTCCGCGAAAATCCCGATGCTGACTTCTGAAAAATTTTCGCTCGGGCGGTTAAAAGGAAGGGGGTTGGGGGGAAGGAATTTTTGCCCGCCCTCGCTTCTTGCCTTGTAGCGTCCCGCGAAAGCGGGACTGCTTCTGGGGTTCCGCCGCCGAATTTGGTGCCAGTGAAACTGGCACGCTGCCGAATAAATTATTTAAACCCCATCCAGAGAAGCCATGCGCCGAGGACTATCAAAGCAGCAGCGCTTAGCCACTGGTTCTTTTTAAAACGCTGGGCTTGTTTATGTATGCGCTCCGGAAAGCCGATCTTTGTAATGCCTTTTATTGTGGTAGACCATGCAACTATGGTGATAACAACCGGCCAATCCCATACCCAGACATTGTGTAGGAGCACTGTCACAAGTCCCATCAAAAAGCTGGTGTAGCCAGTTGAAATAACAAAGGCCTTATCTTCAGTCATCTCTATAGTCCGGCCTAACTGTCTAGTGATAATAGAAAGCACGCCAAATACCAAAAAAAATATTCCCCAAAGTTTTGCAAAAAATAATGTTAATTCCATATATTTATTTTACTATAAATTTAACTTTCATTGAATGTATGCATTGCAGAATAGTATCGAGAGACTATATGTGTATCGACAAGTGCAGCGAGGAGGACACCGCGTGCGTAGGCCACAAAGTCAAACGGGTTAAAGACCTTCTCTAAATGAAATCAATTTCTTTTAACTCTCGATCTTCGCTAAAGCAGACTCTTTCCACCTGGATAGTAGAAAAATATATTTGATACTTCTGTTTTAATAAATCAGTAATCTCTTTAAGAATGTCATCATGCTTCGCATCCTCTTCTATTTTCACATGAGCCGATAAAACATTTCTGCCCGGGGTTATGCTCCAAGCATGCATATGATGTATACTCGCTACGCCATTAATCTGTTCGATGCTCTGCTTTACCTCAAGTAAGTT
>JABAOH010117983.1_pt1 | contig 28708 bp, 32 predicted proteins | sample 7062181 | NCBI WGS metagenome assembly JABAOH01 (sample SAMN14538630, study PRJNA623070) | marine sediment metagenome | biome: marine biome [ENVO:00000428]; feature: marine pelagic biome [ENVO:01000023]; material: deep marine sediment [ENVO:00002113]; isolation source: pool of 5 deep marine...
AATTTGAGAGCTTTGCCGCGCTGGGGATCTCGTTTCTTCTCTTTTTGGCCGCATACGAGATTGGGCAGGGGGCCTTTCACCGATGGCAGGTGGGAACGGCACCCCACGTAACGCCTCTGAGTTTCGCGGTGATGTTTCTCGCCATGGGGGTCAGCTTCTTCGTCAGCTCGTACGAGACTCGCGTGGGGCGGTACCTCCACAGCCAGATCCTGGTCGCCGATGCGATGCACACCCGGAGCGATCTGTATGCCTCTCTGGCCGTCCTCGCCTCTCTTACCGCGGCGAAGGCCGGTTACCCCGGCCTTGACCTGGTCGCAGCTCTCTTCATCGTCGTCTTGATCGCACGAAGTGGTATCCAGATCATTGGCCAGAGCCTCTCCGTCCTTGCGGATACCTCGCGTCTCGCTCCGGGCACCGTGGAGAAGGTGGCCCTCGAGGTCGAGGGGGTCCGAGAGGTTCATGCCGTCCGCAGCCGCGGATTCGACGACGCCATTTACATGGACCTGCATATATTGGTGGATCCCCGGCTCACCGTGGCCGAGGCCCACGAGATCGCTCACCGCGTGGAGGCCTCCCTCAAAGAACAATTCTCTGGAGTGGCGGACATGGTCGTCCATGTGGAGCCGGACACCGCCGAGGAACGCCGACGGCCCAGAAAAGACTGGTCGCGGTGAATCGCATCGCCACGGGAATACACCAGTATGGGGACGTTCCGAATACTGTGAAGGAAAGCCGTGTTATGGGCGATCGGAAGGGGCGGTCGCAATATCATTCAGGGTGAAGACCACCTCATAGGGGATGCCGAGATTGGAGAGTTTTTCGTTGCCGCCCTCGAGGCGGTCAACGAGAACGATGACCATAGCAACCTGGAATCCTTGTTCCTGGGCGGCCTGAATCGCCTTGAGGGTCGACCCTCCCGTGGTGACGACGTCATCGACGATCACGACCCTGGAACCTTCACCGCTGTGTCCCTCCACCCATTTTCTGAGGCCGTGTCCTTTGGGCTCCTTCCGGATGTAAAACGTCTCGATGGGCTCTGACGCCTGGTAGCTGTGATAGGCCACTGCACTGGCAATGGGAATCGCGCCCTCCGCAGGACCACCAATCGCTTGTACCTTCGTATTGGATTCTCGTTCGAAGTGCTTAATGCGTTCAAAAAGAATTCTCCCGGTCGCCACCAAAGCCTCTGGCATGCACAAGAGCACTCTCAGGTCGACGTAATGTGGACTGATGCGGCCTGAGGCAAGCGTAAAGGGCGCATCCGGACTATACCGGTATGCGCGCTTCCGGATCATCTCAAGCAATCGCTTCTCAGCCTTTTCCGCCATCCCCAGTCCTCCGAGGTTTCCCTAGCCGCGATACAATGGGGCCACCCATTCCCCGTACCCGTTGTACAAAAGGGTTGGGCGGTACTCCCCGGTGTCGATCATCCGCTCCCGGGCTTGGGACCACCGGGGATGAGGCACGGATGGATTCACGTTGGCCCAGAAATCGTATTCGTGGGGGGCGAGCGTCTTCCAGAACGTCGCTGGTTGCTCGGCAGTAAACTCGATCCGGACGATGGATTTGATGCTTTTGAATCCGTACTTCCACGGGGTGATCAGCCGCAGCGGGGCGCCATGTTGCTTCGGCACGGGATGGCCGTAGATGCCGGTCACAAGCAGAGTCATCTCGTTCATGGCCTCAGCCATGGTCAATCCCTCTGTGTAAGGCCACGGGTAGTTTTGATACCCCTGACGTGAGGCCTCCTCCGGGCGGTAAAACGTGGTAAAGCGGACATACCGGGCTGCAGAGAGGGGCTCGACCATCTTTATGAGGGCCCGCATCGGAAAGCCCGTCCAAGGCACGGCCATAGCCCACGCCTCGACACAGCGGAACCGATAGAGCCGCTCCTCAAGCGGCATCTGGCGAATCAGCGCATCCGCATCGATGACCTGCGGCCTCGGTACCAGCCCGGCGATTTCCACCTGCCAGGGATGCGTTTTCAATCGGGCCGAGTGGTTCCAGAGTTTCTTCCCCGAGCTGAATTCGTAGAAGTTATTATAGCTGGCAGCAATTCGTTCAGGAGTAACCGGCCGATCCAAGGTAAACCGGGGATTTCGCGCGGCCGGATATCGGTCCGGGGCTGGTGGGTGGTTCTGGACACCTGCGACGAGCGGATCGCCGGTCGCAATGAAGCCACAGCTCGGCAAGATTCCACTGGCCGCACCCAAACCGAGAAAACCAAGCGTCTTCAGCACCCGTCGCCGGTCCCAGTACACGCTCTCCGGTGTTGCCTCGCGTTCCGGAATTTCCCATCCTCTCCGGATATGGTCTGACGGCATTTGCGAATCTCCCCGATCTGGCTCGCAGGCCTCTGCGAGTCTTCTCCAGACCACGTCACCATGCTAGCCGACGGGTCGAAGCAGCGTCAACTTGCATTTCCGAATCGCGTATTCCCTGTATCACCAAACGGGCAGACGTGCTATGAGTTGCCGGCGGCCAGTAGCGCTGCATATCCCTCCCGGAAGGTGCGGTATCGGAATACGTACCCTGAACCGACCAATTTGGCATTACGACACCGCTTGTTGCCCCGGCGCCGCGAGCCCGCACCGGAAGCTCTCTCAGCCCGAGGCGGGGGAACGCCAAGCTTCACCGCTAGCCAGCGCAGGGTTTCGCACTCTTCGCCCGGTTCGTGGTCCACTCCGATATAGACGTCGTCCGGCTGATCTAAGGCCATCAGATGCTGAAGGGCTCCGGCGCAGTCATCGCGGTGAATGCGGTTCGTGTAGACAGGCGGCCCTTCGGCGCAGACCGCCTCGCCACGGCGCACGCGCTCGATCAGACCCGCTCTGCCGGGTCCATAGATCCCACCCAGCCTGAGAACGGTGGCAGGCAAGGGACTATCCAGCACCAGGCGTTCGGCCTCGAGCATGCGAATGCCGTTAAAGTGCGGCGGTTCGGTCGGTGACATCTCATCCACCCATTCTCCACCGGATTGGGCGTAGACGACCGTGCTGGACGTAAAGAAGACACGTCTGGGTTGCTGGTGCTGGCCCTGAAGTGCCTCGAGTAAATGGCGCAGGCCGTCCACGTAAGTCTCGCGGTAGGCCTCGTCGCTCGAGACATCCGGTGCCGCGGTGTAAAAGACAAAATCTAATCCGGCAGGCAAGCGGTGAAGCGTTTTCGGGACGGTGAGGTCGCCGGCGAGAGGATGAACCTTGGAAGGAAGGTTCTCCGGGTGGCGACGTAATCCCCAGACGACGTGTCCCTTTGCTGCGAGACAGGCGCCTAAGGCTTCACCGACATAGCCGCAACCCGCAATGAGCACCTGCGCCACGCGGACATCCCCTCCTTCCAATCTCAGAAACGCTCTGCCTGTCGAAGCTTTTTTCTGATCCTGGCCGCCTGCGCACGGCTGGACGTCAACTCTTTGCCGGGACGCTTCCTCAGCGTCGCCATCGCCATGTTCATGCGCGGATTGTTCTCCAGCTTCTTGGCATTTCGTGCGAGAAAATCCCAATAGAGAGAGTTGAATGGACACGCATTCTCGCCTACAGTCTGTCGATGGTTGTACTCGCACTGACTGCAACAATTGCTCATTTTGTTAATGTAGTTCGCCGATGCGGCATATGGTTTCGTCGCCACGAGACCCCCGTCTGCATATAGGGAAAGCCCGAGTACATTCGGCGTCACGACCCATTCGTACGCATCCGTATAAGCAAACCAGTACCACTCGTTCACCGCCTGCGGATCAATGCCTGCAATTAGCGCGAAATTTCCTGTAATCATGAGCCGCTGAATGTGGTGGTTGATACCATGGCGCTTCAGATTCCCCACCGCGTCTGCCACGCAAAACATCTTCGTATCGGCCGTCCAGTAGAAATCAGGTAAGGGCAAGTCAGCACCCAAATAATTCGCCTGCGCATAGTTAGGCATTTTTAGATGATACACCTGGTACACAAACTCGCGCCAACCAATGATTTGACGAATAAACCCCTCGACCGAGTTCAGACGGGCTCGCCCTTGTCGATACCAATCTTCCGCCCGTCGGGAGAGATCGAGTGGTTCGAGCAGTCCAATATTTAAAAGCGGCGAGAGCAGCGAGTGATAGAGCGCGGGCTGACCCACGACAATCGCATCTTGGTATGGGCCAAAGAGATCGAGGCGATATTTGAGAAAATCGTCCCGGAACCGCTCAGCATCCGTCCTGGTCACCGGCATCCAGAACTCGTCAAGCTCGCCAAAATGCGCGGGGAATTCGTGTGAAACGAGCTCCATCACTGCGCGGGTGATGGCGTCCGGCTTGAATCGGGGAATTGCCGGGTACACCTGATCTGCGGCCGGCCGTTCGCGGTTCAGCGCGTCATAGTTCCATTGGCCGCCTTCGGGGCTCGTACCATCCATCAACAAACCGGTTTTTCGCCGCATCTTGCGGTAAAAGCTCTCCATCAGGAGCGTCTTCTTGCCGCGCCATTCGAGGCCGCACTCGGTCCGGTCAGTCAAGAACATATTATTTGCGGTCACCGCGACGTTAATATCGTGGCCTTTCACCAACTCGGCGAGTCGCAAGCTGACGCCGTACTCCGCGCTGTCCATTAGCCGTACCTGAATTGGCCGGTGTTTGCGGATGTGCGCCGTAACTGCAGTCTCGTAATCCGGCTGGGTTCCGTAGTAGTCGACCGAGTACCCTCGTGCCTGCAGCTCGTCCGCAAAGTGACGCATCGCGGACCATACAAGCGTGATCTTCTGTTTATGATACGGAAGTCGGCGAGCCCAGGTGAACGACTCGATCATCAAGATTACACACTCGGACTTCGAGAGGCCTGCGAGCGCACTCATCTTCGGGTTGAGTTGGTCCTCGAGAATCCAGACAGTCGTTTTCAGCGATCGAGCTGGCATGGTCCCTCAGTTCGAGCAGGGCATCGCGGTCCACAGCGCAGCGGATCCGCCACAGTCGCAATACTGGGAACAAATTCCTAGGAGGTGAAACGGTCGAGTTACACGTGGTTGCGGAGCATCAGTTCCTTTGGATACGGATTGAGATAGACCTGCTGGTGTACCCAATCGGGCACCGGATGTCGACGAAAATAGTGTTGGAACAATGTTAGTGGAACCACCAACGGCACAAGTCCACGGCGATAGTCGTCGATCAGCCTCAATAATTCCGCTTTGTCCGGGCCGCTCAGCACCTTCTTGAGGTAGCCCATCAGATGGTGGAGAACGTTCGCATGCTTCTTTGGCGTCCCGAGGACCCGCAGCGCCTCCATCAGCAGCTGGCCATACTGGGCCATGATCGTGTCCCACGAGCGGGAGCCGGCCTGCGCGACCAACCGCCCCATCTCCAGCTGATGAGGAGGACTATGGGCCATCACGGTCAGCTTATGGGCGGTGTGGAAGTGGACCAATCCCGCCGGCGTGCCATTCGTGTCCAGCATGTGGGTCCATCGGTAGTAAGCAAAGATACGTTCGATGAAATTCTCGCGCAGTCGCATATCATGCAGGCGTCCTTCCTCTTCAGCCGGCAGCAGCGGTAATCGGTTCACCAGTTGCCGCGCAAAAATGCCTTGTCCCGTGCGCGCCGGCATACCCTGCTCTGTATAGACTCGCACGCGAAAAAGCCCGCAGCTGGGCGAGTCTTTTTTCAGCACGTAGCCGTGCAGATTCAGCGACACTAATTCCTCGAGACGCTGTCGCGACCATCCCCGCATGGTCTCGGTGTGGTCGCTCCCTGATTTTGGGGCAACCAGCCTGGGAGCCTCCGGGGTTCCGATCAGGCGCAAACTCTCGCGTGGCGTTCCGAGGCCGATCTCCACTTCCGGACAGACGGACACCCATTCAACGTAGCGGCCGAGGGTCTTCAACAAGAAGAGGTCTTGTTTGTGGCCGCCGTCGAAGCGGACGTTCTCGCCGAGCAAACACGTGCTGATTCCAAGGCGGATTACGGGTTCTTTGAGAGGCCTCCCCGTGACATCAGATATGGCTTTGAGCTTCGTCGCCCTCGGCATCTTCATCCTCGATTCCAAAGCCCCGTGCTAAAGTACCGCTCCCCGATATCGCACAAGATCGTCACGATGCGGGCTGTGGCTGATTCTTCCGCGACCTCGAGCGCACCTTTAAGATAGGCGCCTGAGGATTGCCCGACAAAGAGACCGCCTTGAGCAAGGCGCTGGCAGAGGGCGTAGGCATCCTCAACGGTCACGTTCACCCAGCGATCAATCACACTGGTGTCCAAAATCGCCGGGATGATACTCCCAGGTTGGTCCAGGGGCTTGAGTCCCTCGATGCCCGGAAAGGCCTCCGGCATGACACAGACCACCTGTATCTTCTGGTCGTGTTCTTTGAGTCTCCGTCCCACCCCAGTGATGGTGCCCCCCGTGCCGACGCCGGCCACGAAGTGTGTCAGTCTCCCGCCTGTCTGCTCCAGAATCTCAACGGCCGTGGTCTCGTAATGAGCTTTCCAGTTCTGGTCATTGGCATACTGATCGGCCATGTAGTAACGCTCAGGACAGGCTGCAGCCCGGCGGTGGGCCTCCCGCAAGGCTTCATCGTACCCCTCCAGCGGGTCGGTTTCGACCAGCTCGGCCCCGTGCGCCAGAATCCGCTTTTTGCGTTCCACGGACGCGTTGCCAGGAAGCACCATCTCAACCCGGTACCCCATCGCTCTCCCAATCATGGCATAGGCGATGCCTGCATTCCCACTTGACGAGTCCAGGATGGTCCGATCAGGCGTCAGCTCACCGGAAATCACTGCTTCTAAGATCATTCGCATAATGGGACGGTCTTTCAGAGATCCACCGGGGTTCATCCACTCCGCTTTGGCAAGGACCTCCGCCCCCCCTTCAGGAAATTCAGGAAGACGAATGCGCACGAGAGGAGTTTCACCCACCACCGTAAGGACTGGGTACCTTTCCACAAAACTCCGATATCGATCGGGCACCACAAGACGGGATTGGGGCCTTCCCTCCTTCACGATCTTCTCGGGATTCACAATGCTGCGCATCTTCTGGGGCTCTCGTTACCCGTCTTTCAGACTCACGATTCCTACGCCCCGCCAATCCGCCAACTCACCGCATGACCATCGCCAGCATTCCAACGACGAGCAAGCCCGGAAGGCTCCACGCGATGGTCCGAATCCAGTTTGACAAGACCAGGGTTCGGTGGGCTGCATGATCAAACCCTACCGCGAGCACGGCGTGCTGCGGCACTTGGACCAAGGCGGTCGAAAGCCAAAACACGACGAGGAATCCCACCCCCAACCATGCGAGCCCGGCGCCAACCGCCTGCGGCCTGTCCCATACGAGGGCCAGGGCAGCCACGGCTTCGAACAGCATCGGGGGGGCGACTACCCACGTGGTCATGCGAGTGTGAGCGGCCTCATACGCGGCAAACACACCATCTCCCACCATGCCCGAACAGCGGGTAGTGCACCACCTGCACGAACCAAATGATGCCCACCATTCCCAGGGTCGCCCCGACATATACCAGAAGGACAATCTTCGATAAGGGAACGTTTATTGTAGCATAGGTCGTCGACCAGCGTCCCCCCCATCCGGCACTTGATCTAGGTCTGCTTCAAGATCTCCACGGCGTTTCCGGCTGGGTCCGCAACATAGACGGAGGACGTCCCATCTCGATGCGGCGTGAGCGACCCAAATTTCTCCGCCTCGGAATGAACAAACGCGATATGGGACGGGTGTTGGCTTGGATGGACTATCGCCAACTTCGTGTTCCCGAAACCAAGCAGAGCCCAGGTCTCGTCTTGATACAGTATCTTGCAGCGGAAAGTCTGCGTGTACCACCGTACCGCCTCGCCGATGTCCCTCGCCGAGATGGCGACATGGTCGATGATGTCTAAGCGCTCTTCTGTGAACACGCTACTCTCCTTACCTCCCAATTGTGCTTTCATGAACCTATGTAGTTGCTGTCTCCGCTACTCGAAGGGGCTTGTCTTCCCCGCCATTGTACATCGGGACTCCTTGTGCCGGTGGAGGCTCCGTTCAGCGCTGGCAGTCGGCGCAGTAGTATGTCGCCCGTCGCAATTCGCCTTGGCGCATAAGCACAATCGCTCCACCACAACGCAAGCAGAACTTGCCGTGGCGTCGGTAGACCCAGTATCGCTCGCCGGCTTGCCGAAGATTGGCGGGCAACGTGGAGAGCGGTGCACGAGTTTTCGCCCCTTGCCACATTAAGGGGATCAAGTCTTCCCAGAGCCGTTCGATCTCGTGCCGGGTCACGGTGTGCGCGTGACGACGTGGATCGATCCCCGCCAAAAATAAGCCCTCAGACTTATAGATGTTCCCGATGCCAGCGACGAGACGTTGATCGAGGACGGCCTCACCGATTTCGCGTGTCCCATCCCGCTTCAGACGCCGCCACACCTCCTCCCGGTCGAACCCCGTACTCATAACGTCGGGCCCCAAGGATGTTAACCGGTGGTGTGCAGCGAGCTCGTCCGGAGTCAGCAGTTCCACGACCGGGCCATGAAAAAAGATCGCCTCTACTCGGGACGTCCGGAGCCGAAGTCGCGCGTGGCGCGACTGCTTGCGCAGCCGCATGCCTGGCTTTCCAACCTGCCATGAACCGTACATCATGGCGTGGCAATGGATCGTCTGGCCATCGGAGAGATGAAGGAGGAGATGCTTGCCTCGCGTCTCGATCGCGTCGATATGATGGCCCGCAAGCGCGGTCGCTCGATTCTCCCAGCGTCGCGGGAGCTCGACCACCTCCAGCCTTTCACCCGTCAGGGGCGCCAGCTCACGCGCCCATCGAATAATCGAATGTCCTTCGGCCATGTTCCGTCCAAGGTTACGCCAGCAAAAGCCCCTCAGTTGATTCACTCCCAGGGCCCGGAGAGAAGCCAATCGGCGGCCGCCAGACCGGACAGCGCTGCTCCCTCGACCCTGGGTCCCCCAAAGGCGTCTCCCGCGAAGACTAAGGGCGCGGGAACCGATACCGGGAGACAGGGCTCCGGATACATCCGAACCGGCTGGCTGTACCGCCACCGGTGAACCTGAGCGCTGATGACCATCGATCCGATCCAGCCTTTCGTTACCCCCAAGAGTGACTCTGTAATCTTGTCGTCGTCGCTGTTCCACTGCCCACGAGTGAATACTGGTCCGGCATGAATTGTGATCCCCCAGGCCCCCGGTGAAATACCCTTTTGACAATTATCGGCTATCCACGCCACGGGTTCCCCCGAAAGCTGGACACCCCCTGGCGCAGGAATCCGGCTCGGACCGTCCAGCAGGGCCATGACTGCAATGCAGGGATTATACGTCACCTGCTCCAGCGCGTCCCGCGCCGCGCCGGGCAATGTAACGACTCCAGCGTCGATAAGGGCAAGACATTGCGGAACCGGAGGGGTCAGAATCACCCCGTGAGTGGTAAAGACGGCTCCTCCCTCGGTCCGCACTTGCCACCCTTCTTGGGCAGTTTTCAATTCGATCACCCGTTCTTGTTTTCGGACCTCGACGCCCCGCGCAATGTATTTGGCAATCGCCGTCATCCCGGTAGCGCCCCGATATCGGAAATGGCCGTCATTTGTCCATGTGCCATCAGCGTTTGGGAAACCGCGACACCAATCCTGCACCACGGCCTGTGTCCGCCACTCATCTACCATGCGCCCGAATCGCTGGTCGCGCACCGTAAAAAACTGCGCGCCGTAATCGAACACGCCTCGTGCGATCCGCCGGGTTGCCATTCTCCCGCCGACACCCCGTCCCTTTTCGAAGACCACCACGCGGATCCCACGCTCCCGCAGCCTCTGAGCGGCGACCAGACCCGCCATTCCGGCGCCTACCACGATACAGGATTGAACTCTCCCTTTTCGGTCCATGCGCCCCTAATTCAAGGAAGGGGTTTGCGGTCCTCATAGGCTGCCCAGAGCAGCAGCCCGATTGCGCCCGCACACATCAGAGTGACAATCATACCAAAAATAAAAATGACTGTGTCTGTCATCGGGTCTCTCCCCTTCCTGACAACATGAGGGCTCCAAGGGACAGGATCGACGGGACCCACAGACCTACGAAGACGCCCTCGTCTTTCTGCCCCCCGAACCACAGATAGACCGAGAGCAGGAAGGATATGCCCGCGGCCAAACAAAAGAGCGCCTTGGCCTTACTCAACCTTGACATCTTTTGCCTCCTTTTGTTACGCCGCCTCGCCTTGGGCGTGATTCACGTACCAGCGGTTGGATCGTGAACCTCTCACGCATGGGCGAGATCCGCTTCGTCATAGGCCTCGAGCTGTTCGTCCAATATGGACTCCCAGATCCCTAGAAACTCCTCTTCGGCTTTTTGGCTCAGTCGCTTGCCGTAGGACTGCAGGACGGAGCCCGCGCGGGTTTTCAGCTGTTGGGGAGAAATCAGTCCGCGATCAATCAACAATTGCACGGCGGTCTCCATAGTCGCGAACATTTCCATCAACGCCCCACACATGTGTTCTAACTCGTCTAGACGCTTCTCAATCTGGTCACCTCGTGATTGTATCCTGCCTCGATTCTCCATGATGGCTCCCTTCCGATCGTCCTCCGCAGCCACTTTCGCACGCCGCGGAACTCGATCAGTTTTCAACGAAAGTCTTGAGGACATCTCCAAAAACAGACGTGCGAAGCTTGAGCAACGCGCTGGCCTCAATTTGGCGGATGCGCTCCCGGCTCAACGAGAAGCGGCTCGCGATCTCCTCGAGGGTATGCTCATCCCCGCCGCCGATCCCGAAGCGAAGGCGGAGGATATCTTGCTCCCGGGGTGAAAGAGAGGCGAGGGCCCGTTGAATGTGCACGGTCATATTCGCAGCAACGACCGCCTCGTCGGGCAGCGGGATCTGCTCATCCTTGAGCGAGTCCGCCAGGGTGAGCTCCTCTGCGATCAGCGTCTCCGACGAGACTTGCCTTCTGGTTAAGTCCAGAATGAGCTGAACCTCCGCAGGCGAAATGCCAGCCCGGTGGGCAAGTTCCTCGGGTGTGGCGACCCGACCCAACTCGTTGACCAGCGCGCGGTTCACCCGCATCAGCCGGTGTAACCGTTCCAACATGTAGACCGGAATGCGTATCGTGCGTGCATGATGTGCAATGGCCCGGAGGATCTGGTGGCGAATCCACCACGTGGCATAATTGGCAAATCTCAACCCCCGGCGGTACTGGAAGCGGTCTACAGCCCTCATGAGCCCGAGATTTCCCTCTTGCACCAGCTCGATGAGGGATAGACCCCTGCCCTGATACCTCCGTGCCACCCATACCACGAGCCGCAGATTCGCCCTAATAAAACGGTGCTTCGCCCCTCGGGCCGCTCGATCTTTCTCATCGATTCTGTGTAGAACCGAAAGAAATCGGCGATGGGAAAGTCCGATTCTCGTTTCTAGCTTCCGGACACTTTTCGCGTCCCGGACCCCCTTGCCCGGATCAAACGCTTCGGAATGCAGCCCCTGAATTCGCGTCCGCAATCGCCGGACGTCTGCGAGGAGTCGGTCCAAACCGTCCGGCCGTAGAGGGAGGTGGGCAACGATGTTCTGGATGTCCGCACGATTCCGTGCGATCCGCCGTCGATACGCGCTGGCAACGGGGGCTGACAGTCCACCCGCCTTAAGTCTTTTGCACCCGTTGACCATGTCCCGGTAGTGCGCTCGGATCTGGTCGAAGCAAGCGAGGAGCCCGCCGAACTCATCCGGTTTTGGCTGGCTACCATCGGGAAAAAGCAAGAGTCGGTCAAGAGAGCGCTGGCCCCTCCTCACCTGATCGGCAAGACGAAGGAGGATGCGGAGGGCAAGCGGAATTTTGGCCAACAGACGGCGAATTTCGATCTGTCCCTCCTCGATGCGCCGGCCAATTTCCTCCTCCTGCGTCGCTGTCAACAAGGGAATCGTGCCGATCTCATGCGTGTAGAGATACATGAGGTCTTGGTCCCAAGACGGTGCCGATCGCCCGCCTCCGTCTGCGTTGAGCATCCCCTCCACAGACCAGCCCTGGGAATCGGTAAGCTCCGACTCAGAGATGTTTGAAGGTATTCGTCTCTTGGTAGCCATAGCTTCAATCTCCAGTGGAGGGCTCAGTGTCGCTTTCAGGGGGTCCCTCCATGTACATCCGGTGATGCGAAACGGAATCAGGAAGTGTTCGATCGTTATCCATGTTCACTTGCTGCGACGATACCACGCAGCATCCCCGCAAATACCAGCTGGTGAATCGGATACAAAAGATACCAGTACACGAGACCGAACAACCCAACGGGATCGAAAATCGCTGTCTGCCTGACGAGAGAACCTTCTTTGTGTCTCTCAACCTCGAACTCGAGCCAGGCCCGCCCGGGAAGCTTCATTTCGGCAAACAGGCGCAGACGTCGATTTGGCTCAAACGCCTCGACACGCCAAAAATCCACCACCTCTCCGACCCGCACAGAGTCAGGGTCTCGCCGCCCGCGTCGCATACCGACGCCCCCGACCAGCAAATCCAAAAACCCGCGCAGATGCCACAACCAATTGCCGTAATACCAGCCTGTGTTCCCCCCGATCCGGCGGATGGGTGCGAACGCCTGCGCAACGGGGGCAGAGACATGTACTGAACGCGAATCCACGATCCGGGTGCCAAATCGAACGCCGCCCCAGCGACGCGGACGACCGCTTGAGGAGAGAGCATCGGACCACCGCGTCTCTGCAAAGTCGTGATCTTCGTTCCGGAGGGCGCTCGCGATCGCCTCACGAACCCCTTTCGGACGGATGGCAAAGACTTCGAGCGCCGTCTGATCGCGGCACACCGTCGGATGCTTGATGCTATCAATCAACTCGCGCCCGACGCGGGCATAAAGCGGCGTCACGAGACCCAGCCACAGGCTCGAGAGACGGGGGGTCAGCACGGGCACCGGAATCATGATACGGCGAAGGCCGCGCTGCCGGGCGTACTCCCGCATCAAATCGCCGTACGAGACCCGGTCTGTTCCCCCGATTTCATAGATTGAATTTCCCTCGACAGACAGATCGAGCGACGCCAGCAGATACTGCAGAAGCTCCTCAATACCGATGGGTTGAGCGGGAACCGAGACCCACCGTGGTGTGATCATCACCGGAAGTCGTTCGACCAGCGCACGAATCATTTCAAAGGAGAGACTTCCCGACCCGATCACGATAGACGCCCGAAACTCGATCACCTGGACGCCCGAAGAGCGCAAGATGTTCCCGACCTCTTGGCGGCTTCTCAGATGCGGGGAGAGTTCGACTCCACTTTCGCCGAGCCCGCCCAGGTAAATCATTCTCTGAACCCCGGCCTCAGCCGCGGCCTCGCCAAAGTTCAGGGCCGCCTGACGGTCCTCTTCCGCAAAAGCACCTGCCGATCCCATGGAGTGCACCATATAGTAAGCTGTGTGCACCCCTTGCATAGCCTCCTTGAGCGATCTCTTGTCGAGGACATCGCCCGCAACCACCTCTGTCGCAGGGGCGACCTTTGCCCGCAGAAACTCGGGACGGCGGGCGAGGCAGCGGACCCGACGGCCACTGGACTCTAAAGCCTTCAGGAGTCGCCCGCCCACGTAGCCCGTGGCGCCGGTCAGCAGCATAAGCGGCTCCGTTTTCATTGATCATCCCCCTTCTGCTTTTTTATCGTCGCCAGCGCTGCGAGGGCCCGTTGGCGCGCAAAGGCATGGTCAACGATTGGCTTCGGATACGTTCGCCCCAACTCGACTCCGGCAGCGGCCAATACGCTGTATGAAGCCTCCCATGGCCTATGGATCCAGGGGGCAGTCAGCTTGCGGAGTTCCGGGACCCAGCGGCGGACATAGTCGCCGTTCGGGTCAAACTTTTCCCCCTGCCCCATCGGGTTGAAGATACGAAAGTATGGGGCGGCGTCGGCGCCGCAGCCAGCAACCCACTGCCAGCCCAAAGTATTATTGGCAAGGTCCGCGTCTACGAGCGTGTCCCAAAACCATCTTGCCCCTTCCTGCCAGGGAATGAGAAGATCCTTCACAAGGAAGGAAGCGACAACCATACGGACGCGGTTGTGCATCCAGCCGGTCGTCCACAATTCACGCATCCCCGCATCAACGATCGGATACCCCGTCAACCCCTTCTGCCATGATTTCAGGCCCTTCTTGTCCTCTTTCCATGGGAATGCCCCGAATTCGGGGCGCAGGGGGCGATCCGTCGTATGCGGAAAATGATGCAGGAGATGGTAGGCGAACTCCCGCCAGACGAGCTGCCGTAGATACGCCGAAGCCCGCTGGCGCATTTGCCGCTTGCGGCTGGCTCGTGAGCGGTCACGGACCGCATGCCAGACCTGCCGCGGACCGATCTCGCCAAAATGCAGGTGGGGGGAGAGGCGTGAAACCCCTGGGATATCCGGACGATCGCGTGTTCGCTCGTACTCGGACAACGCCTCCCTTAGGAAGCGTTTCAGTGCGGCAGTCGCCCCCGCTGATCCCGGACTCCAAGCGCTGCGCAATCCGACCGCCCAGTCAACCTTTGGTTCGAGTGCTAATTGGGAAACCGAAGGTGTCTGCGGCCATGTCCCGGGCGCAGGGAGGCGGCGCGGAACTGGTAGGGGCTCCCCAACTTCCGGCAGAGAGAGGCAGGCTTTCCAGAATGGCGTGAACACCTGAAACGGCTTGCCCGCTTTATTCAGCACCTCCCACGGTTCAAAGAGCAAGCTGGCGTTATGGGTTTCGACCATTACTCCCGCAGCCTGAAGCGCTTCCTGGATGGCAACATCCCGCTCCGTGATGGCAGGTTCATACCTCCGGTTCCAGAAGACGGCATCCGCATGGGTTTCACGCACCAGTTCCCGCAACGTCTGTAGGGCCGGCCCTTCGCGAATCACCAAGCGAGAGCCACGTTCCTGAAGCTCGTGTGACAGGCTCGCTAACGATTGGTGCAACCACCAGCGGCTCGCTCCGCCCGGTGCCCAGCCCTCTTCTTCCTCGGGCCCCCAGATAAACACAGGGATAATGAGTCCCCCTCGCTTTGTTGCCGCACGGAGCGCTGGATTGTCTCCCAAGCGCAAGTCCTGACGAAACCACAGTAAAGAGACCCTCGCACTCATCATTGCTCCCACATCGTATGCCGTCTCTTCAACACGCCGGGCCTGCAAGCATGTGCACCTAGAATACGTTAAGAAAGAGCTGGTTGGAAAAGGGAAAATGGCCTTGCTTGCCCAATGAGTCCTCCACCTACGACAGGAGCTTTGCCAGATGTCGCATGTCCGCGGGAAAAGGAATATCCTTATAGCGGTCCAGCGCACCGGGGGTGCAGTAGAGCAGCTCTCCGAGCAGCGTATGGGAATGCCGATCCAGGTACTTCACGCAAAATTTCAAAAACTTTTTGAGCATTTGGTTCTCCAATCTTGGTTACTCTATCCCCGACACCACTACCACGCTCTCGTGTGCGGCTCCCCCTGGGAGAGGGACCAAACGTACGCAAGGATCTTCCACACCTGGTCTTCTTCGAGAACCTCCCCGAAACTGGGCATCCGACTCTCCTCGATTTGCCCCGCGATGAGTTTGAATAGGGTCTCATCGTCGCCGCCGTATTTCCACTTGTCATCGTTAAGCGGCAATCCGATCCCCCCGCGGCCATCCATTCCGTGACACGACGAGCAGCCAGCTTCGGTGAAGAGTGTCCGTGTTTCTGTAATAACGTTCTGGTTTCCCGTGTATGGATTAAGCCTCTTTGCCACTCCGTTCCTCGGCACTTTGGCTTCCCCAATCGCCCCCAGGATGCGTGTCGTACCGAGGAGAGGAATAAACCACAGTGCGCGCCGCCTGCTTCGATTCCGTGTGTTCGGGTTGACCATCGTAACTCCGGGGTCCTCCGCCATTTTTTTTGCATCGCCCCTCGTCCCGTGGGGGGCATCCGACCACGTGGTCGGATGCCCCCTTCGCGGGACTTGGCACACGTTATTGGTTCTTTGGGATAACCACGGCATCAATCACGTGAATGACGCCGTTGCTTGCCGGGATATCGGTCTTAATCACTTTCGCCTCATCCACCATGACCGTGCCGTTGTCTATACGGATGGTCAATGGCTGACCATTGACTGTCTTTGCGGTCTGCAGGCTCATAACATGAGCGGCAACGACCGTCCCGGGGACAACGTGATAGGTGAGAATGTCGTGAAGCTCCTTCTTATTCTCCGGCTTCAGCAAATTATCCAGCACGCCCCCTGGCAGCTTGCCAAAGGCCTCGTCGGTGGGCGCAAAAACGGTGAAGGGCCCCTCGCCCCGAAGCGTCTCCACGAGATCGGCGGCCTTGAGGGCGGTCACCAGCGTCTCAAAAGAGCCCGCGTCGATCGCCGTGTCCACAATATCCTTCTTTGCCATTGACTGATGCTTATCGCCGTAGCCGCCAGCGAACGCGACGGCAGCCCCTGCGAGAAGCAGAATGGTGAATGTTCCAACCCGAGCCAGTGTCGCAACCTGCATGTCTTACTCCTCTCCGTTTTAGCAAGTTTTGGGGTCTTCGGTGACTTCACTCGACTGACCAATTAACCTCAATCACTCTGGTCCTTACGCCCGGCTCGCCGCCATGCCCCAGCGGCGCTGGATGGCCTTCCACTGCAGACCCTGATAGATCGCGGCAAGGCCGACCAGGCTATAGATGATCCGGCTCAGTGCAGTGGCCTGTCCAAAGATCGCGGCGACCATGTCCCACTGGAAGAAACCGACGAGTCCCCAGTTCAACCCGCCAATCACGAGCAGGATCGCGGCAACGACGTCCATGCTTTTCATCCTATTCACCTCCTTTCCTTGTTAGTCTTGGTCCGCGGGGCTCTTTGCCCCAATTCGATCATTTGTCCCAGACATTATATCAACAGTACGCTTTTGTCAAGTATCTTATTGAAAAAAAACTTGACATATATTTAACGATAGGTTAACTTGCTACCAAGCAGGAGGGAACAATGGAAGGGGGTATAGGGAGACACCGGGTAAGGCCATGTGTTCTACGCAGAGACCGCGCTCTGCGAATGGCTGAGAAGGACCTTCTGGATCTCAGGGGCGTATGTTGTGGCAGATGGGAGGAGGCCGGATGGACTCCCTACGGATCTGTGGGGGCGGGCCGGATGTCGGGATTGGCGTAGAGGTCGTGAAGCCTCCGACGTCTATAAGCAAAGATTCGTTCAAGGTCGCGGGAGACGAAGAGTGTCTGCACCAGCCTCCCCCCGGGCACCGCATATACGACATGATCCTGCACAACGGTTCCCCCATCCTTCTCAAAAAAGAGGTGCGTATGTACCCAAAGCCGGTAGGGCCCGCGCCGCTGCTCATCCACGAAACGATGCGGAGGATCCCACACCGTGATCTCGCTCTGCCAGTTGAGCGGCAGGCCGTGCAGCCGCAAGCGGTAATCAATCAACGTCCCCAGTCTCATCTCGATTGGGCTGGGGGTGATGATTCGGAAGTGCAGCCATGGAGGAGTCAGGGCTTCCAAATTGGACGCGTTCGCGAAGAATGCAAATACGTCTTCGCGGGGGCGGGGGAGCCACTGCTCTGTCTCAAAGGTGTATGTTTCCACGATGATTCCTTACTCACGGAGAAAACACGCGGCGCGGGACCAGGGCTCCAGCAAGAGCAGGTGAGGACGTGACCACATTCAATACTGTGAACCCCCCCCACTTCTCGGGCCCCGAACCAGCGGGTCAAACTCTGGACCACTGTGATCTATTTTCGGACGATGTCCCAACAGCGTCTGAATGTCAAGGGACGGCCAAAGGAACATTTGACAAACTTTTGACAGAGAAATAACTTGCCGCGCGATGAAACTAGACGAGAAACGCCATCCGATTCAGGTTGTCGCTCGGCGGACAGGATTAACTCCCGATGTTCTCCGAGTATGGGAAAGGCGGTACCAGGCCGTCACCCCGGCACGCTCGCGCAGCGGCCGCCGCCTCTACTCCGACCACGACGTAGAGCACCTGCTGTTCCTACGTCGTGCCACCCTTGTTGGACGCAGCATTGGGCAAATCGCTCAACTCCCGCCTGAAGAGCTTCGGGCAATGGTAATCTCAGACGAGGAGGCAGCCACCCGGGCACCGCGGCCAGCCCACACTGAGCGGAAGGCAGCGAAGGCAGACATTGTGGGAGAAAGGGGCACGATGTCCGAGGCCACAACGATCCGGCCTTATCTTGCGACCTGTCTGGCGCATGTCAGGGAGCTTGATGCTGCAGGGTTTGAGGCCGGATTGGCGCGTGCGGCCGTCGATCTGAGTCGGCCCGTGCTAATGGAACAGATATTGGTGCCCCTCATGCAGGAAATTGGGAACCTCTGGCGCGAGGGGTCCTTACGGGTTGCCCACGAGCACTTGGCCTCGGCGGTGGTTCGAACGTTTCTGGGGGCTTTACGCGAGGGACCCCAACCCCCCCCGTCAGCGCCAACCCTTATCGTTACCACCCCAACCGGGCAGCACCACGAATTCGGTGCGCTGATCGCCGCCGCGACAGCCTCCTCAGAGGGCTGGCGGGCGACCTACCTCGGGCCCAACCTCCCCGCGGAAGACATCGCGGCGGCTGCCCGGCAGCTGGATGCCAACGCGGTAGCCCTGAGCATCGTCTACCCCACGGATGACGTGCATCTCAGGGGCGAGCTCCACAAGCTTCGCCGCGCCCTCGGGGAAAGCGTAGTTCTCCTAGTTGGGGGCCGGGCTGCCCACGCGTACGATGCTGACCTGGAGAGCATCGGCGCGCTGAGAATTGACAACTGGGCAACCCTACGAGCGGAGCTCGAGTTTATTCGCTCGCGCCAATTTCGGCGGTAGATCTTACGGGAAGCTCAAGGACAAGGGCAGATTCGTGGGTCTACTCATTGAGTAGCGGGCATGTCCTGGGAAGTCTTTTCAGCTTCTTCTCGATGATCCCGAGATAGGACTGCTGGATATAATAGTGAATGGTCTCAACCCGCATCTTGATCGACCCTCCCGGTTTTGTAGTGTCCAGATCGCCAAACTTGAAGTGGAGCGTACCGGAGCGCTCCACGATCTCTTGGATAGGCGTGTATGTAGGCTGGTCCATTCCACATTCGTAGCTGGAGAGACGCACGGCGCACGTGATCCAGGGCATCCGGGTGGCCACCTTCGCACCCCAGAGGATCTCGTTGGTATTGGCGGAGTAGGAAGAGGCCCACACGTCGGAGATATCAAAGGGGTTCTTGACGAGCCCGGCCTCGATTTCTTGCCCAAAGAGCCACCACATCAAGTTGTCATCCGTGGGCAGGTAGTGGTTCCACAGGATGGGATAGCCATGGGCCTGCAAATCTACCTCGATCTCATGGCCGATCCCGGAGTCCATATGGTACGGACGCGCGAGGACCAAAATGCAGGGCTTGCTCTCCCGGGCGCACCACGAAAGAATTTCTCTGCTTTTACTTCTCATCTTTTGATTAAATTCATCCAGTGCTTTATACCCGGATTGTACGGCCCGCTGGGTTTCTTCCATGTGCAAACCTAACGGTTCCCGCAGGGATTCATAGAGTTGCTTCGCAACAAGATCAGGATTCCCTAATGAGACAAAGGGGGAGATGTAACTGATGCCATTCTCCTGAAAGACATCCCTCTCTTTGAGAAAGCCCGCCTTGATATTTTCCGGGCTAGCCATCACGCGAGGGCAACTCAAATTATCTTGCACATGCCCCTGGAGGTAGGAGGGGAGGGTATAGATGATCGGGGAGAGGAGCAAGTGAATCTTCTTCTTATGAACGAGCAGCTCTCCATAGTGTCCGCTCACGCACTTGATGGGATAACAGCAGTCTACGGTGCCGCGTCCTTTGCCAAACTGCCTAAACTGCTCCTCTGACGTTTCGGAGCTAAAGACGATGTGCTCCGGGCGAATGCCCAGAGAGACGAGAAAGCCGGTCCAGAATTGGTGGGTGTTCCAGATGTTGAGAACGCGCGGAATCCCCACGCGGAGATCCGCCCGCTTGGCCGACGGAGGGCTCCGGTCGGGACTTGTTCTCTTCTTCAGGAGACCGAACACGGGGACAAATTCCTTGGCGGCCGAAAGGCCTCCTGCCGGACGTGGTCACCGATATTGGGGAAAGCGGCCTTTGTCTTTTCCAGCTCGGCCTTGATGACTCTCATTTCATTGGCGTCCTCGACCAGACCCTTCGGACAGGAGTTGTTCACAATCACCCGCTCCCAACCCTCGGCAAGCGGGAGTTTGCTCCAGGTCCGGCCCTGCCCGCCTGGGACCTGGACGTCCACGAAGGTCCGCTTGCAATTCACCGGGCACCAACGGCAGATCGTATCCAAAGAGGTGATGGTTTTATAGGTCAAGGATTTAATGGTTTCAAATCCTCTGAATCGCGTTCTGTTCCCCCTCCGCCACCACTCCAAAGCCACCAGGGCAGCCCCGATGGCGCCAGCCTCCCCCGGATAGGGATGAACGACAATCTCAGCGTCCGGAATTTTGGATCGAATGAAATCCACCTGCGCTTTCACGACAGCCAGATTTCTATGCGTTCCGCCTTGCAATATGAACTTTCTCCCCACCTGACTGAGGTTGGTGAGGCCGCCGGCATACACCCAGACGTTCAAGGGAAGAATGCCGCACAACCCTGCCAAAATCTCATCCCCCTGCCAGCCTTTCCGCTGTTGATTCACAATATCGCTCTGGAGGAAGACCCCGCACCCCATGCTCAGGGTAGGCTTTGCCTGGGCCCGAAAGGCCCGGTCGGCCACTTCCTCCAGGGGGACGGAGAAGCGCTCGGCGACCCCCTGCAGAAAAGCACCGTTTCCGGCGGAGCACTGGGAGTTCAGCCGAAAATCGGAGACCGTCCCTTGCCGGAGAATCATGATCTTGACGTCCACACCCCCCACATCACAAATACAGTCCGCATCCGAGAAAAAGTGGAGTCCCGCCACCGCATGGGCGACAGTTTCCACCACCGGGACATCCGCACCAATGACATCCTTGATCAGGTCCTTTCCATAGCCCGTGACACTGACCGCCAGGAGTTCTCCCTCTCCCAGGGCTTCTCGGGCCTGTCGAAAGAGGGTCTTTGCATCTTCAATGGGGTTCCCCCGAGAAAGCGCGTAACCGGTCGACAGGATCTCCCGCTCGGGGGACACCAGAACGAACTTTGCGGTGGTCGACCCAAAATCCATCCCGCAGACTGCTTGGGCTATGGCGATCCTTCGTCGGGCATCTTGGGCCGACTGACCATTTCCACAGGCGCCGTACTCATTCTTAAACCTTTCGAGGTCTTCCACCGTAACCCATAGCCCTTTCCCACCTTCTTTCTTCTTCCGTTCGTATTGCCCCTCTTCAATCCACCATTTCAATTTCTCTCTTCCTTCATAGACTCCCACCCCCAGGGGCTCATCCCGAGCAATATCCACGCACCCCAAGCACCCATAGTAGAGCGCTTCCTGGGGCACACGAATCAGACTTGCCGGATCTTTTCCTTTCGGGACGGGGGCCTTCCTTTCTGCCCACAGCTTCGTGAGGTGATGCCGCCACGCCTCCTGCAATCCCTGAAAGAAGAGATTGGGGCCGCCCAATAGCAGAACTTCAGGCATGGGGGTATTCCCCTTTGTGAGGGTCGCCAAGTTCTGATACACCACCGCCTCAAAAAGACTGGCGATAATCTCCTCAACCGGAACACCGGCCTTCACGAGGCTATTCGCATCCGCTTCCGCAAAAATGCCGCACTTTGGACTGACCTTGTGGAGGGTGTAGCCTGCATAACGCATCTCGCCGAGCTTGTCCATGACGCCCAACTTCCGCGCCGTCTTTTCAATAAAATTGCCAGTCCCTCCCGCGCAGGCCGACTGCATAATCACCTGCTTGGACTTCCCATTCCCGAGCACCTTCGTAAAGAAGATCGTCTTCATATCCTCTCCGCCGATCTCCGAAACGAACAGCACCTCGGGGTGGAGGTTTTCCACGGCTGACGCAATCGCCACGACTTCTTGGACATGCTTTGCTCCGATGAGCGGGGCAATCGGGCCCCCGCCTGACCCGGTGATGTAGATTCGGTCTTCCCCCGACTTCATACCGAACTCCGCTTCTATCCGGTTCAGGAAATCCAGTGTCGTCTCGGCAATTTTGGTGTCGTGGCGGCGGTAGTCCTTCCACAGCACCGTCCCGTTCTCAGCCACAATCGCCTTGACCGTGGTGCTCCCGCAGTCAAAACCGACGGTCCTCATTGCTTCGCTCCGCTGTCGGCGGTCAGCTTTCAGGTATCGGCTTCAGGACCTACGGGCTGACGGCTAATAGCTTGGCGCTTGCTAAAGCCGGCCGACGAGATGTCGGACATAATTGGCGGCAGTCCCCGCGACCCCGTTGTGCGGCACCCTGTAGGTCGCCCGCCGTAGCCCCGAGTGACTTTGCTCGTAGGCTCTGATCTTTTCGACCGTGAGGCCGGTTTTTTCCAGAGCCTCCTCAAATTCCTGCATGGCCCTCTTTTTGGCCTCCGTGAGAATCATCTGACACCGCGAGAGCGCATGAACCTCCGCATCCCCCTTCACCTCTATGGGCGCGTACAGGAGATCCGGATACTTGCCCAGTACGCCTGCCATGCTGCCGATGGACATCGTGTTCGGAAGGCAGGAGTAAGGCGACAGCTCGCAAATCATGTGGGCTTTTTTGTGGAGGTGATAATAGAGCGCCTTGCCCACCAGCATGAACCCCTCACCCCCGGAGAGATGATAATGGTAATAGGGGACAGCAAGCTGCTGGAGCTCATCCTGATCAGGAAGCCAATACGGGAGACCTGCCAACACCCGCCTCAGCCGGTTGTAGTGCCATCGGTAAAGGGCCTGGAGACCCCTGATGGCCGCCCTCTTCAGACGGGCGTACTGGTCGATCTCCAGTTTCTGTTCCAATTCGATCAAGTACCATTTCATCCAGTAGTCCAGCCACACCGCAATCGAGGGAGGAATGACTTCGGCCCCTTCCTGCTCCAGCCACTGTTTGATGTTGTAGTTGCCCTCTCCCTCATGGGTCTGGAGCCAGAACTCGCCGGTGATCGCCACCTTGGCTTTTGGCTGCAGTCGATCGACCTCGATGGCGTCAAATTTCTTCTTGACCTCTTTGAGCGCCTCGGTGAAGTAGCTTGTTGTGAGATGCCACGCCAAAGAACCCCATCTCTTGCCCTTGATGGGTCTCTTCTTGAAGACCTCATAAAGGTAGTCTATACACTCCTTGACGACTCGGTCGGTCTGGCCCGGGTTCACTTCGTAGGGCCGGCTCAGATACTCCATGTCCGTGACCAGGTCTCCCAAAAGGACGGCCCATATTGCCCCCACGGTAAAGGGTGGGGTGATTTCAAGTCCGCCCCCACCCATGGCTCCCTGATCCAGCCCGTCCTGAGCGAAGAGGAACATCCTGAAGTCTTCAAATCCAGTATTCCGTAAGCCCATCTCGTACGAGGCATGGTACTGTCCGAATCGGCAGGCCCCGCAGTTTCCCGCCGTGAGAAAGACATACTTGTGCTTTGTTTCTTCCTTCCCGATCCGGCTGGATTCTGACTGAAGAAAGCTGACCAGATTGCCTGTAGTAAAGGTGGTCGGGCAGCAGGCTCCCGTGTCGATGAGTTCCTTTCCAGTATCCAGATCTTTTCGCGCGATATTCGGAAGAGGCATGGCCTTATAGCCGAGATTCTCAAAGACCGCCTGGAGTAAGGCTTCGTGGCGCCACGTCAGGCCGCCGAATAAGATGGTGGTATGATCTCGCTCCTCCTTCCTGAACGGTCTGGGCTTATAGGCCCGATAATGTTTTATACGCTCTACAGTCGCCTGTGCCATTTCCCCCTCCGTAGGTGACCAGGCTCAGGACGATCAAAAGGCTCGCGGCGAGGCAACGCGTGCGGATCAGATTCCTCTCTTCCGCTTGCGGCAGGAGGGGACCAAGATTCAAACCCAAGAAAATGCTTCTTGATTTCTCTTGAGCCTTGGGGTCGCCTCCATCGCCTAGTGCTCTTCCACCCTCTGGGTTTTCCCTGTGCATCTAACCCAACAAGAGGCAAGGGGTGTGCCATGACGCACGTTCTGTCGTTTCAACTTAAAAATCAGCGACTTACGTCTTGCGGGGGCCAGATACTGACCCGCTATCCTGACATTGGATGCCAGCCTCAGTACATTTGGTGTACAGACATGAGAGAGAGGGCCCTAAACGCCTAGAGTTCCCCACGGAATCATCCTAAGTCACAAGAACCAAACCCGGTGCTGATCCAGAAGACGAGCCAGACTGACATGTCAGTCTACCCGTCATGCAAAAAAAATTAGCCCTCAACCGGCTCAACGAGGAGTCCACGAAGGCCGAGCTCCAAAAGGTCGTCCACGACAGCCTTCAAATCGAGAGGCGAGATCCGCTGTGAGGCGAGCTGTGCCATAACCTCTTTCATGGCTCCGAGCACGGCGTAAGCCGCGAGTCTCGTCTGACACGGGCGGACCAAGCCCATCTCGATTCCCAATCGTAAGGCCCACTCGATCCGATCCGTCACCCGTTCATAGAATTTGTGAAGCATTCGATCCATCTCATTATCCAATCCCATCGCGTGGTCGAACAGAATCTGGATCAGGTGGGGCTCTTCTAGGGAAAATGTGGTGACCTTCGTCAGGTTGGCTCTGAGCTGTTCGAGGGGCGCGGGCTTTCCTTTGCCCACCTCAATAGTCGGGATCCGCCGATCCAGCTCCTCGAGGAGGGATTCCAACAGGCTATCGAAGACATGCCGCTTGTTCTGAAAATACAGATAGAAAGTTCCCCTGGCAATGCCGGCCCTTTGGACGATGTCTGAGATGCTGGCCCCGTGAAAACCCTTTTTCGAGAAAACTTCTTTGGCCGACTGTAAGACCTGCCGCTGTCGCCGCTGTCTTGGCACCTTGTCTCCTCCGTGAACCAAGGTCGAACGGTGGTCCCGGATGTCTAGATGTTTCGCACGGTTCCCGCCACTTGTCAAGGCAATATCTTGCCGAATTCGTGTGCAGTTTCGGGACGTTACGGTGAGCCCTTCGGCTCGCTTTGCTCGCGCAGGGCATTCGCCTCCCGCAGGATAATCGGATGAAGAAGCCTCCCAAGAGTGTGAGGTGGGTCGAATGGCCTGCCATGAGCGAGTGTCGTAAAGCGGCGCGAGTCGAATGGCTCCCCGGGCAGGACTCGAACCTGCAGCCTAGCGGTTAACAGCCGCTCGCTCCACCATTGAGCTACCGGGGAATCCTAAAAAATGCTACCGCAAAAACACAGCTCGGTCAACCGACAGGGGTAGATGAGGCTCGAGGTAAACCGGGAGGGGGCTATGTTTTTTTCTGCAGGTCCTGCAGCACGAGCTTTGCGATGGCCTTCAGCGTCTCAAAGACTCCGGTCCCCTCGGGGGCAACCGCCTCAAACGCGGGGAGATTTCGGGGATTGAGGGCTTTTTGGAGTTCATCGACGGGGACTGCGCTGGGCAGATCTCGCTTGTTATACTGCATCACCAGGGGGATCTTCACCGGGTCGAGTCCCTGATCGACCAGGTGTTGCGCCATATCCGCCAGGCTCTGGATGTTCGCTTCCATCCGCTCGAGCTGCGAATCGACGACAAAGACTACCCCATCGGCTCCCTTCAGAATGAGCTTCCGGCTGGCCTCATAGAAGATCTGGCCAGGGACCGTGTAGAGGTGGAAACGTGTCTTGAACCCCCGAATTGTTCCAAGTTCCAAGGGCAGGAAATCAAAAAACAGGGTCCGCTCCGTCTCTGTGGCTAAGGAGATGAGCTTGCCCTTCGTCCCGGGGTCCACCTTCATGTAAATGTGTTGCAGGTTCGTAGTCTTTCCGCAGAGACCTGGCCCGTAGTAGACCAGCTTGCAGTTAATCTCACGGGCCGCGTAGTTTATAAAGGACATTCCTCAACCCTTGTCAAAAAGGTTCTCGACGTCGTCGTCGCTGATCTCCCCGACCGCTGTCCCTGGCGGGCGATCGCCCTCTCCCAAGGCCCGCTTCGGCCGTTGGGAGAGTTCCTTTAATATGTCCTCAATCTCCCTGGAGAATTTTTTGACCTGCAGCCGGACCAGAGCGGCGGCGGATTGATGCTCCAACACGACAAGGAGGATTGCGCGGTCCCCGATCACCGAGAGATGAAGGCGCCTCCGTTCCCCGTCGTAGAAGATAAAAGAAAATTCCTTTTCGCCCAGAAGCTTGGCCAGAGCGCCCGCGGCTGCCATGCTGCCCGCAGCCAGGCTCGCCAACGGGGTCGTATCGAGACCGTCCGTGCTGCCAGCACTGGCGATGAGCTGTCCACTCGGATCGATGAGAAGGACTGCCGTGCCCCGGGCTTTGCCGTGCAGCATGGCCAGGCAGACGTTAATCCGGCTCAGGTCCTCTTCGTAGATGATGAGATCGGCTACGGGACGCACATCCCCTCCGTGGGGCTTCTGGTGAATTGCGTTCAACTTTCATGCCACTTGCGCTACCCCACCTCCCGGCGCCCGTCTAGGGCCCGGCCCAACGTCACCTCGTCTGCGTACTCAAGATCCCCCCCCACCGGCAGGCCATGAGCGATCCGAGTGACCCGCACGCCCAGCGGAGCAATCAGACGGGCCAGGTAAAGGGCCGTGGCCTCTCCCTCCACATTCGGATTGGTGGCCAGGATGACCTCCTTCACCTCGCCCGACCTCAGCCGCTCCAACAGTTCTTTGGCCGTGATCTGGTCCGGGCCACGCCCTTCGATAGGCGAGAGGGTCCCCTGCAGGACATGAAAGCAGCCCTTAAACGTTCCGGTCCGTTCGATGGCCAAGAGGTCGTTCGCCTCCTCTACCACGCAGAGGACGCTGCCGTCCCGAGTCGGGTCCCGGCAGATCAGGCACCGCTCTTCCTCAGCGATGTTATAGCAGCGCTCGCAGACGCGGATCTTCTCCTTCATCTCCACGATGGCCTCGGCCAGCCTCATGGCCTCTTCCCGGGAGGCCTTCAGGAGGTAAAAGGCGAGGCGTTGGGCGGTCTTGGCCCCCACGCCGGGAAGGCGCATCAGGACATCGACGAGGCGATTGAGTGGAGAAGCATACCGGACGGCCATGGCTCCCTACATGAGTCCCGGCAGGTTCAATCCACCGGTCAATCGTCCCATCTCGGTGCTGAGGAGCTCTCGGGCCCGGCGTAAGGCCTCGTTGGTGGCGGCCAGGATGAGATCCTCGAGCATATCCATATCTCCACCCTGGATGACCTCGGGGTCGATCTTCACTGCCACGATCTCTCCCCGCCCGTCGGCCGTCACGGTCACCATCCCCCCACCGGCCGAGCCCTCCACCCGCTGTGTGGCAGCCGCCTCCTGAATCCGCTCGAGCTCCGCCTTCATCCGCTGAGCCTGTTTCATAAGATCGCCAAATCCCTTCATAATCTACCTCGGTGAGCCACGACGTCTCACCCCTCCTCGACCTCCACAATTCGAGCATCAAACAATTCTAGCGCCTCTCGAACCAGGGGATGGTTCCGGGCGGAGGTCCTAGCTGGTTCTTCCTGTGGTCGTCCCCCTCCTGGAGGAAGGAAGTAGTAGTTGACTTGGAGGCGTCTGCCAAAAACCTGAGAGACGACAGAGGTGACCAGGCTCCGGACCTCCGGGTCTTCCAGGGTGGACCGAGAAAAATGATTTCCATTGGAAAATGTCAGCGTCAATGTCTCCCCTTGCAGCGTGACCTCAGCCTCGGCCAGCAGCACTGCCAAAGAACGCCGCTCCAGACCGATCCGCCGCCGCGCCTCCTGCCATTGGTCCTCAAGCCCGGTCAATGCGGCCGGTGGGTCAGGAGGGTTGGTTTTTCGCTCCGTGGCGAAGAGCCCTGGCTGCGGGCCAGGAGGATCGGGGGCAGCGCCGAGGCGGCCCTCCAGGGACTCCAGGCGCTTGACCAAGCTCCCGAGGGACTGAAGCCTCCGAGCTTCGGCCGTTCGAACGAGGGCCATCTCGAGCACGTACCGGGGTTGGGACGCCCGGCGCATCTCTGCTTCAGCATCCAACAGAAACCGAAGGGCTAACTCCACCTGCGGAACCTCCACTTGCGCCCCCCGGGTTTCCAGGTCCCGCACCGCCTCCGGGCCGAGCCCCAAGATCTCCCCTGCCTTTGAGGTCAGCTTGACCAGCAAGAGAGACCGAAGATGCTCCAATACATCAAAGAGAAAGGCGTGAAGATCTCCTCCTTTGGCGGTGAGTTCTCCGACAACCTCTACGGCTTTCCCGGCCTCTCCTGTGAAGCAGGCCTCAATCACTGCCTGGACTATCTCGGGCGCCGTCCACCCCAAGACAGCCGCTACCCCCCCTGCGGTCACCCGGTCGCCCGCATAGGCGATCACCTGGTCCAGGATGCTCTGGGCATCACGGAGACTTCCGTCGGCGGCCCGGGCGACACCGGCTAAGGCCTCGGGGGTCATGTCTATCCTTTCAGCCTCGGCAATCGCCCTCAGACGTTCCACCAGCACGCCTTGCCCAATCCGCCGAAAATCATGCCGTTGGCACCGAGAGTGAATGGTCGGAGGGACCTTGTGCGGCTGGGTCGTGGCCAGAATAAACACCACATTGCTCGGCGGCTCCTCAAGGGTTTTCAGTAAGGCATTGAAGGCCGAGAGGGAGAGCATGTGAACTTCATCAATAATGTAGACCTTCGAGCGGCCCCGGACCGGCTGGTAAATCAGCTGTTCTTGGAGGTCTCGCACATGTTCGACGCCAGTGTGCGAGGCGCCGTCGATCTCCACGCAGTCCACGGCAGCCCCTCCAGTGATCTCCTGGCAATTGAGACACTGGTTGCAAGGCTCTGGCGTCGGTCCCCTCTCACAGTTGAGGGCCTTCGCCAGGATCCGCG
>JABAOH010013184.1_pt1 | contig 28690 bp, 24 predicted proteins | sample 7062181 | NCBI WGS metagenome assembly JABAOH01 (sample SAMN14538630, study PRJNA623070) | marine sediment metagenome | biome: marine biome [ENVO:00000428]; feature: marine pelagic biome [ENVO:01000023]; material: deep marine sediment [ENVO:00002113]; isolation source: pool of 5 deep marine...
TCATTCCGCATTCCGACTTCCGCATTCCGCATTACCATTCACGCATATGTTGCTTCTTTTGGTATCCCTCTGAACTTTGGACTCTGAACTCTGAACTATTATTTATTCATATTCGTACAGCGTATACCGGGGGAGAAGGTGCGGGGGGATTCCTTCGATAAACCGTGATGGCTTGGAGAGGACGCTCTGGGTCTGGCGGTCAAAAATGTGAACGGGGGATGAGAAGAAGAGATTCTGTTTTGCCCTCGTGGCCGCCACGTAAAGGAGCCTTCTTTCCTCCTCGAGCTGGTAGGGGTCGTCCAGCGATTTGAGGGAGGGGATCCTGCCGTCGAGAACCCATATGATGAACACGGTGTTCCATTCCAGCCCTTTTGCTGAATGAATCGTGGAGAGGGTGAGGTAATCCGACTCCCTGTCCGTTCCGGCAACATCTGCAACGCTTGCTACTATGGGTTCGAGCGTGATATCGGTCAAGAATGTTTGGAGGCTCCTGTACCGCTCGGCGATAACCTCGAGCTGTTCCAGGTCCTTGAGCCGTTTCGGGTAGTCGTCGAATTTTTTCTCCATCACGGGCCGGTAAAAATTGCTGATGAGCTGTATCCTCTCCACAGGAGGCATTTCATCCCGGGAGATCGTCAACAGGAGCTCGGAAAGCTTTCCGCAATCCTCGCTCCTCTTTCCCCTTGCAAGATCCTCGGCCACCTGGCGAATCGGCTCGCCGGCGGTAAGCCTTCTGGCCAGGACGCCGGCTTTTTTCTTTCCGATCCCTTCAGCGAGCTTGAACGCCCTCAGCGAACTTATTTCGTCGAACGGGTTTGCGATAATGCGCAAGATGGAGAGGACGTCTTTTATGTGGGTGGTCTCCATGAATTTGAACCCACCGAACTTCCGGTAGGGGATGTTTCTCTTGGCAAGCTCGATCTCCAGGTCGAAGGAGAGAAAAGATGCACGGAACAGAACGGCCATATCTTTGAAGTTGAGGTCCTCCTCGTATAGCTCGAGTATTTTGTCTGCCACGAAGAGGGATTGCATCTTCTCGTTCGGGGAGGCAACGATCCAGGGAGGGTCCCCTCCCTTTTTTCTCGTGAAGAGTTTTTTGGGGAACTTTTCGACAGCCCGCTCGATGATGATGTTCGTCAGGTCCAGAATGGGTTGCGTTGAACGATAGTTTTCCTCCAGGTAGATGATCCTCGTGTCGGGAAACATGCCGGGAAAGTCCATGATGTTTCGGAAGTCCGCTCCTCTGAAGGAGTAGATGCTCTGGGAATCATCTCCCACGGCCATGATGTTTCGGTGTTTTTCGGCCAGCAGGTAAGATATCTCCGCCTGCAGGCGGTTCGTGTCCTGAAATTCATCGATCATGATGAACCGGTACCTGTTCGAGAGGGCGTCCCTCACCTCCGGGAATTCGGTGAGGATTCTCAGCAGGTTTATGAGAAGGTCGTCGTAGTCCATGAGGTTTTTGTCCTGTTTCATCCGGTTGTAGTGGACGGCGATCTTTTCGATATCTGCCGTGAGATAAGAGAAGTGGGGGAAATCTGACAGGATGACATCTTCGATGGAGCAGCTCTTGTTTATCGATTTGCTGATTATTTCACCCACCGTCTCCTTCCTGGGGAACCTGACGGTCCTTCCCGAGTAGCCCAGCTCCTCCCTCACGAGCCCAACGAGATCGATAGAGTCTCCCCTGTCGAGGATGGTGAAGTTATTGCCGTAACCGATGAGGTGTGCGTGCTGCCTGAGGACGCCGTTTGCAAAGGAGTGGTAGGTCCCTCCCGCCACCTTCTCACACCTGGCGTCGGTCATGAGGGCTGCCCTCCGGAGCATCTCCTCTGCGGCTTTTCTCGTAAAGGTGAGCAGAAGAATCGATTCGGGGTCGACACCATCGGATATCAGGCAGGCCACCCGGTAAATGAGCGTTCTCGTCTTTCCGGATCCTGCGCCGGCAATGACGAGAAGGGGTTTTTCCCTGTGCAGCGCCGCCTCGCGCTGGGCTTCATTGAGATCCCTCTCCAGGTTCAGGGTCCCGCGTTTTTCCCCGTCGGGGATCAGCTTGTATCTTTTCATCGATTTCTCTTTCCGCCCTCATGAAACGCAACAGTACAGGCACCGGTACCTCGTGGGATATTTCTCGGAAACGTTTTCACCCAACAGATTCGAGACAAACCAGTCGACGCGTAATGCCGGGATGCCCGTTCTCCTGGCGGCGCTGACGATCTCCCTCATTTTCCCACGAGGTTCCGATTGACTTCCTACCGTTTCGATAACGGCCTGCCGCAATAGACGCAGTATGGAGAAGCTGAATCGGTGTAGCGCGTGCAGTGGACGCACTGGATGGTGGGTTTTTCTTCCTTTTCCTCTTCTTTCTCATCCCAGATGTCTTCATCGTAATATTTCCAGTCGTCGCGTGACATGACTCCCCCTTCACAATTTTTGCGTCATGATCCTTGAAACAAATAAAATCCGGACCATCGACCAGGTGCCCGTTCGGCTATCGCCATCACGCTGCACCACTGACTATTATAAAGCATATTTGATGATCCATTTGCCCGGATTCACACCGTCCTGTCAATCTCTTTTCTTCATGATCTTTTGCAGGTTTTTAAGGAGAGCGCTCACCTCTTCATCGGTCCCTACGGTTATCCGGAGACAGTCGTGAAGCCTTTTCGTGTCGAAATAACGTACCAGGATCCTCCTCTTTTTCAGCTCGTTGAAGAGCCCTTCGAGCCTCTGCCCTTTGATCCGAGCAAGAACGAAGTTTGCCCTCGAGGGAAACACAGAAAATCCCAGGCTCACGAGGCCTGCCGTAAGCCTTTTCCGGGTGCCGATGATTTTTTTCACGTTCATCCTCATCCAGGAAATGTGCCCGAGGGCGGCGCAGCCGGCGGCAAGAGTCATTCTGTTGACGTTGTACGAGTCTTTGACCTTTTTCATCTCTTGCGTAATCCAGCGGGGAGCCAGCGCAATGCCCAGGCGAATGCCCGCGAGGGAGAACGACTTGGAGAGCGTGCGTAAAACGACCAGATTTTCGCTTTTTGCCACGAGGCCGATGGCCGAGTCTTGAGCGAAATCGACATAGGCCTCATCGACGACAACGATGCCGTGAAACTTTTTTGCCACCCTCTCGATTTCCCGGGTTGGAACGAAGGTGCCCGAGGGAGAATTGGGATTTGCCAGGAAGAGGATCTTTCCCTTCTGCGCGGAGATATTCTCCGGCAGGGAGAAGTCATCGGGAAACGGCACCTGGACCGGCTCCCCTCCCTGGATGCTCACGAGGGTTTCGTAGAGGGTGTAGGTCGGCGAGGGATAGACGACTCTGTCTTTCTCCCCCACGAATACCCTGGTGAGAATGGAGAGGAGCTCGTCGGAGCCGTTTCCTGCGAGGATAGAGCTCGCCGGCAGGCCGTAAACCTTCGATGCTTTGTTTATAAGAGGCCCGTAATCGGGGTCCGGGTACAGCCTCAGGTCGACTGTCCCCTCGGATATCAGGGCCTCCAGAACCCTCGGAGAGGGCGGGTAGGGGTTTTCGTTGGTGTTGAGCTTGACGAACTTTTTTTTCCCGGGCTGCTCTCCGGGAACGTAGCCGGACATTTTCCTGATATTTTCTCTCACCCATCCTCTCTTCGTCATACCCTCCTCACCCGGGAAATGAGTTCTCTCCACGCCCCTTCCGATCTCTTTACCACGTCGGTGGATGTGCAGAAGGCGACCCTGAAGTGGCCCTCTCGTCCGAAACCGCTGCCCGGAACGATGAGAATCCGGTTCTCTCTCGCTTCGGCGGCGAACGCCGAATCGGTTGTTCCCTCCGGGACGCGGGGGAAAAAGTAGAATGCGCCTTCGGGCATCTGAAAATCGATTTCCAGTTTTGTGAATATCCTTGCGAACCGTTCCCTGTTTTCCTCATAGGCCGCCATGTCCGGTGCCTTCGTCCCGATGGCTCCGGAAATTCTCTGCATCAGGGCCGGTGCGTTGACGAAGCCGAGCGTCCTGTTGGTGAAGACCATGGCGTCAAAGATTTCATCGCTCATGGTTGCATCGGGCGATATTGCTGCATAGCCGATCCTCTCACCGGGGATGTTCAGGTCCTTTGAATGGGAGTACACGACGATGCAGTTTCTTATCTTCTTTGCCGGTGGGACGAAGGACACATCCCCGTAGACGATCTCCCTGTAGGGCTCGTCTGAAATGACATATATCGCTTTTTTCGTCTTCCTTTCGTGTTTCTCGATGATCTCTCCCAAGTGGGAGAGGGTGTCCTCGCGGTAGACCTTCCCCGTCGGGTTGTTCGGCGTGTTGATTATCACCGCTTTGACCTCCTCGGAAAGGTTTTTTTCCAGTTCGGAAAGATCGGGCTCGAAGTCCTCCCCCGTTTGCAGAACGACCGGTATGCCTCCCTGGTTGGTTACGTAAATGAGGTACTCGACGAAATAGGGAGAAAAGCAGAGGACCTTTTCTGCGGGGTTGAGCAGGGCCTTCAGGACCACGTTTAAACCTCCTGCAGCGCCTGCGGTCATCACGACATTTTTGTCGGCAAACTTCCTCCCTGACAACTTTTCGAGCTCTTTTGCCCTCTCTTCCCTTACGCCGGGGTATCCGGCATTTTGCATGTATGCGTGCATCCCGGGTTCCGGGTTTGAAAGGATTGCGATGAGGGTCCGGTAAAATTCGGGCGGAGGGTCTCCGTATGGGTTGCCGATTGAGAAATCGAATACATTCTCCTCGCCGAGTTCCTGCTTTAACTGTGCGCCTTCCTCGAACATCTTCCGAATCCAGGAGCTTTTTTTCAGTGACTCTTTTACCGCTTTCGAATACACAAAAGACCTCGCTCAAAGTTCAGAGTTCAGAGTTCATAGTTCAGAGTTAACAACCTCAAATATTCGGTTTCTCTGCTTTCTGTTGTTCTGCTCGCTGCTTTTCTATGGACTCTAAACTCTGAACTCTAAACTGGTTGTTATTCCGCATTACCATTTTCCGTATCCCTTATTCTGGCTTCATGCGCGCCTTTTTTTCAGGAAATCTGCCAGGCGGTCCGTTTCCCAGGTGTTGATAACGTCTTCCGTTTCGAGCCAGCCTCTCCTTCCCACCCCTACGCCGAAAAAGAGGTTATCCAGGTCGTCGAAGTGATGCATATCCGTCGTAATAGCGACCTTCACCCCCCTGCTCTTTGCCATCCTGCAGGTTCTGTCATCTATGTCGAGCCGCTTGGGATAGGAGTTGAGCTCCAGAACCACGTTGTGTTTTGCCGCTGCCTCCAGGATTTTTTCCCTGTCCACTTCGTATCCCGACCGCTCACCGAAAAGCCTGCCTGTCAGATGTCCCACCATGTCGACGACGCCTGTTTCCATCGCGGCCACTATCCGTTCTGTGGCCTTCTCCCTGGACTGGGTCAGGCCTGAGTGGATGGATCCTGTGACGAAATCGAGCTCCTTCAGGACAGAGTACTTCAAATCTAACGTTCCGTCCCTGAGTATGTCAACTTCAACGCCCGAAAAAATCCTGATACCCATCCTCTTGCTGTTGAGCTTTTCGATGATCTCCTTTTGCTGGAGAACCTGGTCCTCGTCGAGGCCTCCCGCCACCCTCAGGGACTTGGAGTGGTCAGTGACGGCAAAATATGCAAAGCCCATCTCTTTTAATAACCGCGCGATCTCTTCAAGGGTGTGAAAGCCGTCGCTCCAATCGGTGTGGAGGTGCATCTCACCCTTTATCATATTTAGCGAAACGAGGTCGGGAAGCCCCCCGGCGACGGCGGCCTCCACTTCTCCCGCGTCTTCCCGTATTTCGGGAGGGACGAATTGCATCCCCAGGCTCCGGTAAATATCCTCTTCCGATTTCGAGGCGATCAGCCGGTTGTCTTTTGCCCTGAAGAGGCCGTATTCGGATAACTTCAGGCCCTTCGATCTGGCAAGGTGACGCAGTTTCACATTGTGTGCCTGCGACCCCGTGAAATAGGCGAGGGCGCTTCCGAAAGATTCCCGGGGGACCACCCTTATGTCGGCCTGGACCGTTTCCATGATATTCACGCTCCCCTTGGTCTCTCCGGCAGCGATGACCTCCGAGACCTGGGGGAGGCTCGTGAAAAACCCTATGAGCTTTTTACCGTCACGGGAAGTCGCCAATATATCGATGTCACCGATAGATTCCTTCATCCTCCTGATCGATCCGGCCACCGCCACCGATTCCGCGAGGCCCGATTCCCGGATATGACGGGCGAGGGTTTCGGCCAGGATGTGGGCTTCACCGAGTGGGATCCTTTCCCGGGACTGCTCTAAAAACTCCATTCCCCTGAGTATGTTTTCCACGGTCTTGGCTTTGATGCCCGGAAGGCCGAGCAACGACCCGTCACTGATCGCCTTTTTCAGCTTTGCAAAACTGTCGATTCCGAGTTCCCTGTAAAAGAGGGAGACCTTTTTCGGGCCCAGCCCCGGTACTTTTTTCAGGGCCAAGAGTTCCGCCGGGAGAGTCTTTTGAAGGTCGTTGAGCAGCGATATATTTCCCGTGGCACAAAACTCCTGGATCTTACCCGCAATATCCTTCCCTACACCGGGGATTTCTGTAAGGCGCTTCTCCGGAAGGTTTCCCACTGATTCGGGATGAGCCATGATGGCGTCAGCAGCATTCCGGTAAGCTCTTATCCGGAAGGGGTTTTCTTCCTGAATTTCGAGATAATCGGCGATCAGATACAGTTTGTCTGCTATTTCTCTATTTTCCGTCATAAAGGGCCATTATCGTGCAAAAAGTTTCCGATAGAATATCCGAAAGACAGCTTAGGTGTATAATAGTGTAATTCTACACCAATTTCGTTTCCAATTGGTGTACAGGAGGAACATACTATGAGCCATTTCAGGAGGAGGTTGATGCTGGCCGTGGCCGGTCTTATTATCCTCCTGTCCTGTTCAACGGCGAGAACGCGATACGTCTCCATTCGCCATTTGGCGGAGGTAAGTGGCGAACAAGCCGGTGACAGCTTCCCGAAAATAACGGTGAATGACTTCGTGGACAAAAGGGAGGACACGGAGATAATCGGGATCGACTACACCCGTGCAGCGGACATTGTGGCCGTTGAGCCGGTGGTGATAGCGGTTCCCGAGGTTGTGGGAAAAATCCTCGAGAAACGGGGATTTGAAGTTTTGCGAATAAGCAGCCAGAAGAGCCCTTCCCAGTATTCACCTCAATATGACGCAGAGTATCACCTGACGGGTGTTATCGAGGAGCTGGTCATTACGGTGAAGGACAAGGGGCCACTAATGGAGAACTACGAATCCCGGGGACGGGTTCACTACTCCCTGCACGATAGAGAGGGAACGGTGATATGGGCCGGCAGGATGCGTGCAGATTCCTCCCAGTCGTCTCCATTCGTTACCCGGAAGGGCATTGAGAATTCAATCAGCGAATGCGTAAAACTTCTCGCGGAAGCACTGGTAAACGATGAGAAGTTCATCGAGGTCACGGTGAAGAGGTGAGAGGTTTTTCACACGTTTTCCACGGATGCCCCCCCTGTTGGGTAGTTAGCNNGGGGGGGGGGGAGTGGCGAGGAGGGCCTAAGGGTGCAGTTTCCTGAGTATTTCGATAAAGGGGAATATCGCCTCCCTTTGCCGGCCACCGCGGCCCGATGTCATCGGTAGGGGCTGAGGGAAAGCCTTTCGTCGGGACAAAACGCAGAAAAGGGATCGGGAAAAGGTGCGGGGTGAACAGTCCGACGGGAAAGCTGCCGTGGTAATATCCGGAATATCGGGTGAGGGGAAAGAGGCGTTTTTATAATGGAATTTCAGGTTCTTTCGTCCCTCGATGAGATCTGGGGGACTCTCGACATTCTCAACGAGTCATCATTTGAGCCGTCTCCGTTTTTAACGTCCGGGTATCTGAGGATATGGGATAGCTGTTTCTCGGCAGCGCGGGAAAAGCTCATCGTGGCCGGTTTTTCAGAGGGGCAGATGAGGGGCGCAGGTGTTTTTTACCTGAGGGATATGCCTTCGACCTATTTCCTCATCGGAGGTAAATCTCTCTCCGACAGGCTCGGGTTTGTTATCGAGAGGGGATACGAGCGTGCCTTTGTCGAGGGATTCTTCGGTTATGTTCGGGATGTGGGGCGGTTTTCGGGTTCTCGCTTCGTCATTAACAACCTAAACGGCGATACACCACAGGCTGAGATCATTGCCGATGTCGTCCGACGGGCCGCGGCGGTGAGAATGGAAGCAGTTGACTCTTCTCCCTTTATCGCCCTCCCCTCGGATTTCGAGGAGTATCTCGTGTCCCTTCCCGGGAAGAGAAGGCACGAGTTGCGAAGGAAAATGAACAGGGCCCGTGAAAACCTGGGCGGTATCGACGTGGAAGTTTTCGAGGGGAAAGACTCATCGGGGCTGTCTGTGGCCATGGACGAGTTCGTGCGGCTGCACATGGCGTCCACCACGGGAAAGCTGAACTTCTGGAAGCGGAACAGGCGAGAGTTTTTCGACGCCATTGCGAGAGAATTCGGAGCATCAGGTTGGCTGAAGATCCTTTTCCTGCGGAACCAAATAAACGATCGGCGCGTGGCGGCCCTGGTGATCTTCGATTATGGAGAAGATTACCTCCTCTATAACTCCGGCTTCGACCCATCCTATGGAAAGTCTTCCCCGGGCCTGGTGTTGATCGCGAAGGCCATCGAACGGGCCATAAGGGAGGGAAAGAGGAGGTTCGATTTCCTTCGGGGCTCGGAACGCTACAAGTACGAGCTGGGCTCCCAGGACAGGCCAGTTTACCGGGTGGAGTTCGCGGTATGAAAATAGCCGTTATCTCTTACCACACCTGTCCCTATGAGCTTTTCGGCAGCGGGTTCTCCGGAGGAATGAACGTTTTTTTGCGTGAACTCCTCGAGCGGCTGTCCCTCGCAGACATTTCGGTGGATGTCTTTACCCGCTCTCTCGACGGGCACAGCGTCTCGGCGAAAAATGACCGCCTGAAGGTCTACCACATCGGGTGCGGTCTGCCCGCCGACCCGGCGCTTTCGGACTACCTGGAGAATGCCGGGAGGTTTTCTGAGGGTGTGCTCCGTTTCCTCAAGGAGGGGACGGCGCTTTTATTCAGTCATTACTGGCTTTCGGCACCCACGGCTCTTGCGTTGAAAGGGCGCATGGGTATACGGACGGTCCACATGAACCACACCCTCGAAAAGGTTAAGGAATGTTACTCCGGAACCGTTTACTCTTCCGGGGCGCTTCGCCACGCGAGGCTTTTCTGGGAGTTTTCTGTCCAGAAGTTTGCTGACCTGCTGGTATTCCCCTCTGACCGAGACCTCGAAGTGTCCGTCGCTCATTACCCGATCGTTTCCGGGAAAGGCGTCGTCCTTTACCCGGGGATTTCCGAGGAGTTTCTCGACATCCCTGATCTTCGATCCCAGGGCAGAAGAAGGCTCGGCTTTTCCGAAGACTTCTTCCTCTTTCTGTTCAGTGGAAGGGATGAGAGGACGAAAAACCTGAAGGGGCTCCTATCAGCTTTCGAAAAGCTCGTCTATGAGAGAGCCCGCCTCATCATCGTCGGCAGCGACAGGCATTATTCCGGCAGCAACATAGCGTGTCTGGAGCCCCAATCGAGGGAGTCCCTGCTTCCCCTCATCGATGCCTCTGATTGCGTGGTAATTCCCTCGTATTATGAAAGTTTCGGCTTCTTCGGGATGGAAGCTCTGGCCAGGGGAAAACCGGTCGTTGCGGCCCGGGGCACTTTCCTGGGAGACCTGGTGAAAAGACACGATCTCGGTGCGGTCTTTGACGGGAAGGATGCTGCTTCTCTTTCCGGGGCGCTCACCTCCATCATAGAGCGAAGAGAGGATTTCCGGGGAAGGTCGGATGAGATTTCGATGAGGGCCCGTCGATTTACCTGGGAGAGGGCTTCCTCACGATTTCTACGAGTTCTGAATCAGTTTTCCTGAGCCGGACGGCATTGTCGATGAAATTCTCGAGGCCCATTTTCGCCTCGTCGTCCGTGTACTGTACGGGTGGGTGCTTCATGAAATAGGAAGAGGGTTCGATGAGGGGCCCACCCATGTTCGCATCGATGGCAATTTTGAGGCATCTGATAACGTCCAGGACGACACCGGCACTGTTTGGAGAGTCGATGACCGAAAGCCGCAGCTCCAGCTCTATCGGTGATTTGGCGAAACCCTGGCCTTCCAGCCGGATGAAACAGATCTTGTTGTCTTTCTGCCAGGGAACGTAGTCCGACGGCCCAACGTGGATGTTTTCATCGGAGATGGTCTCGCCTATGACGGACCGGACGGACTCGGTTTTGGAGATCTTCTTCGATGAGAGCCTTTTTCTGTTGAGCATATTGAGGAAATCCGTGTTCCCTCCCGTATTGAGCTGATAGGTCTTCTTTATCGAGATCCCCCGGTCGGAGAAGAGGCTGGCGAGGGCTCTGTGTACGATCGTGGCGCCCAGCTGCGACTTTACGTCGTCCCCGATGATGGGAATATTCTTCTCTCTGAACTTTTCGGCCCACTGGCCATTCGATGCTACGAAAACGGGAATGCAGTTCGCCATGGCTATTCCCAGCTCCAGGCAGAGGTTCGCGTAGTACTCGGTGGCTTTCTCGGACCCGACGGGCAGAAAGTTGACGAGTATTTCGGTACCCGAGTCGCGGAGTATCTTCTTCACGTCGTCAGGTTCGCGCCGGGAGGGGGCGAAGACGTAATCCTCGGGATATTCCTTCATGTGTTCGGGGTACCCGTCGAGGATCGGGGACATGTGAACTTCCACACTGCCCTGAGAAATATCCTCGAGAAATCGAGGAGTGGAGTTCGGTTTCGCAAAGATTGCTTCCCTGAGCTCTCTGCCCACTTTCCGTTTGTCGATGTCGAAGGCTGAAACGATTTCCACGTCTCCCGGACCGTAGGGGCCCACGTAGCTGTTTATGAGGCCTGCGAAGCCCTCATCCTCCAGCTGCCCCTCGTTCTCCCGATGACCGTAGTATTCTATTCCCTGCGTGAGAGCGCTCGCGCAGTTTCCCACGCCAACGATAGCAACCCTGATTTTCTCCATATTTCCGCCCTCGCGTTTTAGTGTTCGATCGTCAAATTATTTGATTCGCCTTCCTCGACGGAGGTTTCCTCGACAGGTGGAAGAAGGCTGAAGCAAACCCAGCACGTGGGAGGGGATACATCGGATTTTCTGAGCCGTTCTTCTCCGATAAAATTCTGGGCGCCACACTGTGCGCAGTTGACTATCATGCCGTCAGAGTACTTTCCATGGGGGGAGCAATCTATCCTGTACCTCTATCATCCTGGTACCCCGCAATTTTTTTGTTCTTTTGAGAATATCTCCGAGGTCCTCCGGGCAGTCCGCTCTATTATATTCGATTCCAAATGCTTCGCAAATCTTATTGAAATCGGGATTATTCAGGTTTACGCCGATTCTTTCCAGGTTTCCCCACCGGTCCCACTCACGAAGCACCCCGTAACCCGAGTCGTTGAAAAGGATGATGGTAATGTGGAGATTCCTCTCCGAGGCTGCCATAAGTTCGCCGGCGAAATAGGGAAAGTTTCCGTCTCCCGTTATGACATACCCGTCCCCTGCCTCCGCCGCTGTTAGCCTCCCAAGAGCCGCGGGAAAGGCGTAACCGAGGCTGTTGCTCCCCGATGGGTAGGCAAAGAGACCCTGCTCCCGCGTTCTGTAGAAATACCGCATCCAGTAGGCGATTATCGTCGGGTCGGTGGAAACGGCAGCCTCTTCGGGAATCGAATTTTCCAGCACGTCGATGTATGCCATCTCTTTCGGGTAACGCTCCCGCGCCTGCTTCAGGCTCCGGCTCCTGGCGCTCGAGAGGGTTTCTAAAAGCTTCTTTCCCCTCTCTATTCGCTGGATCTCGGCGGAATCGATGAAGTCCTCGACGGCGCAGGTAAGAGGAACGATCTCGACACCGGGGATTTTCGGTACGAAGGCATCCAGATTTACATTGATGATTTTTCGGGGAAATGGGCCTTTCCTGTTGTCCGTCGAAAGCAGAGAAAAGGAGGTTCCCAGGGCGATCAGGAGGTCCCCTCTCTCCATGACTTTACCTCCAGCGGACCGGCGGTAGACGCCGCCGGAAAATTCGTCCGACTCGGGGATAGCCCCTTTGGCCGTTATCGTCGTTATCAGGGGCGCGTGTATTTTCTCGGCAAGTGATCGCAGCTTTTCTCCGCTCCGGGAGAATAGAGCCCCGTAGCCGGCGAAAATGACGGGATGGCGCGAGTTGTTGATGAGTTCTTGGCATTGTCTCAGGGAGTCTCGAGACGGAGGGGCGGGCTTGGTTGGCGTGAGATTGCAAGAATCATCAACCGGTTCGTAAGGCCTGAGCGTATGAAGAGGCAGTTCCACGTAGGAGGGTTTCAGGGGCAATGAGAGGGAGCACCGCACCGCTCCGGCGAGGGCCTTGTTTACTTCTTCGGGCCGTTCCGGGAAAAAGGTGTCCTCAACCAGCAGCGAAGCCGCCCGGGGCTGTCCCTCGAACTCGTGCAGGGCCCTGGCCCTTTGCCCCCTTGCCTCTTTGTGAATCTGACCCGATAAGAATACGACCGGCGTCCCCTTCATTGTGGCTTCGAGCATGGCGCTGGCACCAATGAGAAATCCCGGCCCCGGTGTGACCAGGCAAAAGGATATGCGGGAGCTTGATCGGGAGTACCCCGCAGCCATGTATCCGGCAGCGAGTTCCGTTCTCGCAGGAATGTAGAGGTCCTGCAGGCCCGCCCGGGATATTTCTCTCAAAAGGCGCATGATGTGTGTACCCGCAACACCGAAGACGGGGGCCTTCGTTTTCCTCAGTATTTCTATCAAGGGAAAAGCCGTTACTTTTTCCATGCTTAAAAAGTTCCTTGCTTTTATGCGAGCTTGAGTGCTTAAACTATTTTTAGTAAAAAGACGGATAATTGCAACAATCAGCTTCAGGAAGACGGAGGAAAGTCATGCAGATCGAGAAGGGCACGGACAAACTCGTTAAGACCGTTCGTCTCATGATAAAGGACGCGCCGGGCTATCTGGGGAAATTGGCAACCGCGATCGGGAGTATGGGCGGCAACATCGGCGACGTCAAGATCATCCGTTTCGGCATGGAGTACAACACCCGGGACATCACCGTATTCGTCGACGACGAAGAGCACCTCGAGCGAGTGCTCGAGGCGATCGGAAAGGTTGAGGGTGTGATAATTTCTGACGTCATCGACCTCGTCCTCGAGCTTCACCGTGGCGGGAAGATTCGCGTGAAATCCACCGTCACCATCGAGGGTGTGAGCTCGATCAGAAAAATTTATACACCGGGCGTGGCGAAGGTGTGCAAGGTTATCCAGAACGACCCGGATAAGGCGTACGACTTCACTTCTATCGGAAATTCCGTCGCTATTGCCACGAACGGATCAGCGATCCTGGGACTGGGAAACATCGGTGCGGTCCCGGGAATGCCCGTGATGGAGGGAAAGGCTGTCCTCTTTGACTACCTCGTCGGAATAAACGGAATGCCGGTGCTCATCGAATCCGATGACCCGGATGAGATGATATTCGTGCTGTCGAAAATCTCCAGCACCTTCGGAGCGATCAAGCTGGAAGATATCAAAGCGCCCGATTGCTTCAGGATCGAGGATGCATTGACGGAAGCCCTGGAGATCCCCGTTATGCATGACGATCAGCACGGCACTGCCGTCGTCGTTCTGGCCGCGTTGTTAAATGCGAGCAAATATGTGGGAATGATGATCAAGAACGATGTGGTCGGTGTCGTTGGCCTCGGCGCCGCAGGCATAGGCATATCGAAAATCCTCCTCGCCTACGGGGTGAAAAGGTTGATGGGAACCGATATCAACGAAAGGGCTATGGAAATATTCCGCGAAAGAGGCGGAGAGCCGAAAAACCTGGAAGAGATAATGAGAGATTCCGATATCGTCATTGCCACAACGGGCGTTGGAGGACTGATAAAGAAGGAGATGATACGGAAGGGGCAGGTGATTCTCGCCCTGTCGAACCCGAACCCCGAGATCCTTCCGGAGGAGGCAAAGGGAGCAGGGGCCTCTTTCGCCGCCGACGGCAAGGGTGTCAACAACGCTCTCGCTTTCCCCGGCATTTTTCGCGGGGCCCTCGACTCCAGAGCGAGAAAGATAAACAACCGGATGAAGCTGGCCGCGGCCAGGACGATAGCGAATTTCGCCGAGCCCGGGGAGATGGTTCCGGGGATTTTGAACATGGAGATGCACGCGGCAGTGTCAAAAGCAGTGGAGCGGGCGGCTTTCGAGACGGGAGTGGCAAAGCCGAAGAGCGACGTTATCAGTGAGGATTAAAAAACAGTTCAGAGTTCAGAGTTCATAGTTCAGAGTTAAAAAAAAACAGTTCAGAGTTCAGAGTCCATAGTTCAGAGTTTAGGGGAAAAGCAGTTCAAAGTTCACAGTTCAAAACATTGGATGGTCTGATGTTCGGCTAAGTGAAAAATTCTCTTAATTTTTAGGCGAATTTACTCTATTCTATTTTTACATCCAACAATCCCCTCCAGGAGGCTTCGCGGAATGAAGAAAGTGAGGGATGATATTACGCCTTTCCTCGCCATGGAAATTATGGAAAAGGCTTTCGAGCTCGAAAACCAGGGAAATGACGTCATTCATCTCGAGCTCGGAGAGCCCGATTTCGACACACCCGAGGTGATAAAGGAAGCGGCCGTCAGGGCGATTTGGGAGGGAAAAACCAACTACACGCACTCCCTGGGAATCCTCCCGATGAGGGAAGCGGTGGCGAGGGATTACAGCGAAAAGTACGGTGTTCCGGTCTCCCCCGAAAGGGTTGTCGTGACGAGCGGGACCTCACCGGCTCTGCTCCTTATCTTCTCCGCGCTCGTATCCCCCGGGGATGAGGTGATACTCACCAATCCCTGTTACGCCTGTTATCCGAACTTCGTGAAATATGTGGGCGGGGTGCCCAGGTTCATCAACGCCTACGATAAAGACAATTATGAGCTGGATATCGATGGTGTGAAGAAAATTATCAGCAGGCGCACCAGGGCGATCCTGATCAATTCTCCTTCGAACCCTACCGGGACGGTCATTTCAAGCGAGAAGCTTCAGCAGATATCCGACCTGGGCATCACCGTGATTTCCGACGAGATCTACCACGGTCTGGTGTACGAGGGCGACGAGGAAACCATCCTGTCTTTCGGCAACGATGCCTTCGTCTTGAACGGCTTTTCGAAAGCTTACGCCATGACCGGCTGGCGTCTCGGGTACCTTATAGCCCCGGAGAAATACATCCGCATCATCCAGAAACTGCAGCAAAATCTTTTCATTTCTGCCAACGATTTCGTCCAGCATGCGGGCGTCGTGGCCATCAATGAGGGGAAACCACACGTGAAGAGGATGCGGGAGGTTTTTAATTCCCGGAGAAAGGTGATGATACAGAAGGTCAAGGAGGCGGGCTTCATTGTACGGAGCGAGCCGAGGGGCGCTTTTTACGTTATGGCGGATGTGGGTAAATATTCCCGGAACTCCTACTCCTTTGCTTTTGAGCTGCTCGAGGGGGCACGGGTGGGAGTGACGCCGGGGATTGATTTCGGTACAAACGGCGAAGGTTTTATACGGTTCTCCTATGCAAACAGCGTCGAAAACATCGAAGAGGCTCTGAGGAGGATAGGCGATTATCTGAAGAATAAGCGCAGTGATGTCGTGAAGGGGGGGTGAACGTATGGTCATGGCAGAGTTCAGCATATTTCCCGTGGGAGCCGGGGATAGCCTCAGCACATATGTTGCGAGGTGCACGAAGATCGTGGAAGAGAGCGGGGTGAAAAATCAGCTCCACGCGATGGGCACTATTCTCGAAGGGCCCTGGGATCAGGTTTTCGGCGTGATAAAGAGGTGCTATGAGGAACTCGACAAGGATTGTTCGAGGATCTCCCTGAACATCAAGGTTGACATCCGCAAGGGCGACACCCACCGGATGGAGGAGAAGGTGCGGTCGGTCCGGGAGAAAATCTGAGACGGTTCCCATGGTAATCGAAAACGTACTTCATTGGAGCGCGTATGTGCTGGGGTCCTACCTTATCGGCGCGATACCGTTCGGATTGATCGTAGCTTACCTTCTCGGGGGTGGTGTGGACCCCCGGAAGGTTGGCTCGGGAAACATCGGCGCCACCAATGTAGCCCGGGCGGTGGGAAAAGCGGGGGGGGGCCTCACCCTGCTCCTCGACGCGGCAAAAGGCTTCGTTCCACTCTATTTTGCCAGAAGAGCCTTCCCCGAAAACTATTACGCCATCGTTTCCCTGTGCGGTGCCGCGGCATTTCTTGGACACCTCTTCCCCATATATCTGAAATTTCGGGGCGGGAAAGGTGTGGCAACGGCAGGCGGGATCATCATTTTTTTGTCACCCATCACGGCACTTCTTCTTTTCGTGATTTTTCTCTTTGTCCTTCTTCTGACGGGATATGTTTCGGTGGGATCCCTCTTCTGTGCCGTTTCCTTCCCCATCCTCATGGCGTTTCTCGGGCCCACGCCTCTCTACATAGCCGTCGCACTGTTTATCGGGATAATGCTATTCTTCACCCACCGGGAGAATCTGAGAAGGCTCGTGGAGGGCAGGGAGAATAAGTTCCTCGGGAAAAAGAAATAAAAAACGTTTCCGCGGGATTGAAATAAAAGTTCAGAGTTCAGAGTCCATAGTCCAGAGGAAAACAGATAATTCCTAATTCCTAACTGCTAACTGCTAATACGGTAAGGATTAATTTGCGCAATTGAAGGTATACTGTTTAACCTGTAACCAAGGAACTGGTTTTGGTTACAGTTTGTCCAGGTCTCTCTTCTGTTTCCTCTTTTTCTTCGGCAGTCTCCGGGCTGTGCCCTTTTTCGGTTTTTGCACCCTGCCTTCATCCCCGCCCTCCTGCAGCCCCTTCTCCGAAAGGTACCTCGCCCGCTCCATTTTTCCGATGAAATCCTCGACTCTCACGTGGGGACTGTTGAAGGAGGATATTCTCGAGATGAGGCCCGCGTCGCTCGTCACCACGAAGGCACTCTCCCTCATCTTCGCGCACAGTTTCGCTATCCGATCATCGGCGGACTCGGAAGGGGAGGTAAATACCGGTCTCACCCACTTCCTCGCAGCGCTGCCTCCTGGCAGTGTTCTCCGGCCGTCAAAGACGACGAGGATCGAACGTTTTTTGATTTTCCCGTAGTCTGACAGCATATCGAGGAGCATGTCCCTTGCTTCCTCGAGGTCTCCACCCTGAAGGAGTCCGAGGTGGAAAAGAAGGTTATATCCGTCTATGACAAGTTTCATTTCGGGCAACAGACGAAGGCCGGCTGTTACTTTTCCCTCCCTTCGCTGCGAAAGTCGACTGCCGGTACTTTTTCCTTCCCCTCTTCGACCTCGAAGTAGGACCGCTCTTCGAGGTTCATCATGCCGGCTACCAGGTTGTTCGGAAATACCCGTATCGCCGTGTTGAACTTTCTCACCGTTTCGTTGTAGCGTTTCCTCTCCAGGGATATCCTGTTCTCCGTTCCTGCAAGCTCGTCCATGAGGCGGGTGAAGGTTGCGTCGGCTTTCAGTTGAGGATATCGTTCGGAAATTGCCAGAAGACGCCCCAGAGCGCTGCTTATAGCGCTGTTTGCAGCCATAGCTTCCGTAACCGATCCCGCCCCGATAAGGCGCGATCGGGCTTCCGCCACCGCTTCGAATATTTCCCTCTCGTGAGAAGCGTAGCCCTTTACGCTCTCAACCAGGTTCGGTATGAGGTCCGCCCTTCTCTGAAGGACATTTTCTACCTGTGCCCATTTTTCCCCGACTTCGATCTCCTTCTTCACGAGACTGTTTCTCAAGCCAACGACGTAGAGTGACATCAGCAATACCAGAGCGAGCGCTAACAGGGTCAATGGAGTTTTTCTGCTCATATCTTGACCTCCCTTCACATGGGTTTACCAGCTGCCTCCTGCACCGCCACCGCCTGTGGACCCCCCTCCGAATCCGCCGAATCCTCCCCCGCCGAAACCACCTCCCGAGCCGGAAGCGTACCTTCCCGTGGAGACGTAGGGCCCCCGCTTTATTGAGATGATAATCAGGACCAGCACAACGATAAAGAGCAGCACCAGGGGTAAGGGAAGCGCCCTCGCTGTCCTCCGCGGGAGATCGGGTGGGTGAGCGCGGGTCCCCTGACGCGGGGAGGCACCCACTCTGTCATCGGAAAGTATCCCGGCGATCTCCGCCGTTGCCCGGAATAAACCCTCGCCGAACTTTCCTGCGCGAAAATGGGGCGCCAGTATCCTGTCCCTGATTTCCCCGGCCATTCCATCGGTGATCCTCGGCTCCACCCCGTACCCCGTGGCGATGAAAAGCTTCCTGTCTTTCACAGCCACCACGATGAGAACGCCGTTGTCCTTCCCTTTCTCGCCGATTCCCCACTTCTGAAACACTCTGAAGGCATATTCGCTTATCGGTTCGCCTTCGGTGGATTGGACGGTGAGGATGCCTATCTCATCTCCCGTTGTCCTCTTGAGCTTCTCTATCAGCTGCTGGGTGTCCTGGATCCACCTGCTGGAGAGAACCCCGGCGTCGTCGTTCACATATCCCAACGGAGCGGGAATCCCGGTTGCGGCGCCGGCGCTCTTAAGAAACAAAAGCAGGGGGATGACGAGGAGAGGAAGAGCTGTTTTACGGGTGCTTTTTCTCATGGTGTGAGCCCGCTTACGTAACCGCATATTTTTCCCACATCGTCCATGTACCTGAGGTAGAGCGGTGCGGCCTGCTTGACCTTCTTTTTCCGGGCCCGCATCTCTATGATCTCCCTGAGCCCTTCGAGTTCGATGCCCGAGGCGGCCGTGAGCTCTTGTACGGTCTCATCCCATCCCCCGCTTGCATGCCTGCCCGTGATGATGAGAATTCCCCTGGCCAGCGTGACGAGGGAGGAGATGGTTTCGTTCATGGCAGGGACCAGATCACCGTCGTGGGGGGTTGCAAAAAAGATTTTCCGAAGCAGCAGGAGCTTCCCCCGAAGCTCGAACTCCACCTGATAACCCAGGTTTCTCATGTCAATTTCCAGGTCAGCAAACGGGTCAGACCCCGAGATCACCTTCCCCGTTCGCTTGATCTCTGTGTATTCGAGGGGGAAGATGTTGGCCGAGTTTTTAAAAAAGTCTGCTTCCATGAAAATGGGATTCGATATCCCTTTTTTCTGATAACGCCCGGCCACGCTCCGGTACCTCAGGAGGTCCTCTTCTTCGATCGAATCGGACACGACCATGATATTTATGTCTCTTGGGGGGGGAGCGCTGCCGGTGACGGAGCTTCCGTAGAGGATTATGGATTTCAGCCTTCCGCCGAATATTTTCTCTATATTTTTCTGGAAATCCGATATAATCGTTTCCATAGTACCTCCAGAGAGTTGCTTAAATATCGGGCACTTGCTTGTCTGTTTTTTATGCATCCCGAGCCGCCACACAATCTTAACAAAAGAGCCGGGAAGTTTGTTAAAAAAAAATAAAAAGGAAAAACCTTATATTTTACGGGCTGTTGTCTCTTATTTAGGAAGAGCCGAGCCGAAAGTTCAGGGAAGGCACAGTTATTGTCATAGAAAAAAATGCTAACAAGGTGAAGGAGGAGGTATGAGAAAGATCGAAGCGATAATAAAGCCCTTTAAACTCGACGAGGTGAAAGAGGCACTGAACGAGATCGGGATTCAAGGGATGACCGTGCTCGAGGTGAAAGGATACGGCAGGCAGAAGGGGCACACCGAGCTGTACCGGGGTGCGGAGTACGTTGTCGACTTTCTCCCCAAGATAAAGATAGAGATTATCGTACAGGACGATATGGTCGAGAAAGTTATCGAGACGATCGAGTCGGCGTCGAGAACGGGAAGGATCGGAGATGGAAAGATTTTCGTCACCGACATCGCCGATGTCATACGGATAAGAACAGGAGAAAGAGGTGAAGATGCCATATAAACGGCAAATAAGCAAATACTCAAGCAGGAGGGTAGTTCTATGAAGCCGAAAGAGATTCTTGAATTTTGCAAGAAAAACACAGTGGAGATGATCGATCTCAAGTTCATGGATTTTCTCGGACTCTGGCAGCACTTTTCCGTGCCCGTGTACGAGCTCAAGGAAGACTCTTTCGAGGATGGTTTCGGCTTCGACGGTTCTTCGATACGGGGATGGCAGCCGATTCACGCCAGCGACATGCTCGTTATCCCTGATCCGGATACTGCGGTCATCGATCCTTTCATCAAAAGAAAGACCATGACGCTTATCTGCAATGTCTATGATCCCATCACGAAAGAGGCATACACACGTGACCCCAGAAACGTGGCGAAGAAAGCCGACGTGTTCCTCAAGTCCACGGGGATCGGCGATACCGCCTTTTTCGGTCCCGAAGCGGAATTTTTTATCCTCGACGACATCCGCTACGCATGCGAAAGGCATTTCGCCTTTTACCAGATCGACTCCGTCGAAGGCCAGTGGAACACTGCCCGCGAGGAGAATCCGAACCTGGGTTACAAGCCGCGTTACAAGGAGGGTTACTTCCCGGTACCTCCCACCGATTCCACCCACGACATACGGGATGAGATGGTGAGGATCATGGAGATGGTAGGAATGAAGGTGGAAGCGCAGCATCACGAGGTTGCCTGCGCCGGCCAGGCCGAGATAGATCTCCGGTTCGCCCCGCTGGTGCAGTGCGCCGATAACCTTCAATGGTACAAGTATATCGTCAAGAACGTGGCAAGAAATCACGGGAAAACGGTTACCTTCATGCCGAAGCCAATCTTTCAGGATAACGGTTCGGGCATGCACACCCACCAGTCCATCTGGAAAGATGGCAAGCCCATTTTCGCCGGAGAGGAATATGGCGGCCTCTCCAAGACGGCGCTTTATTACGTCGGGGGCCTTCTCAAGCACGCTGCCGCGATCTGCGCTTTTACCAATCCGACCATAAACTCTTACAAGAGGCTCGTGCCCGGATTCGAAGCACCTGTTAACCTCGCTTATTCGAGCAGAAACAGGTCCGCAGCGGTGAGGATTCCCATGTATTCGCCTTCCCCAGCGGCAAAGAGGATCGAGTACCGGACCCCCGACCCGTCCTGCAACGGCTACCTTGCCTTCGCATCCATGCTCATGGCAGGGCTCGACGGGATACAGAGCCGCATCGATCCCGGGGATCCCCTGGACAAGGACCTCTACTCGCTTTCGCCCGAAGAGCTGGCGGGAGTCCCCCAGACCCCGGCTTCTCTTGACGAGGCCCTGAGCGCTCTCGAGGCGGATCACGAGTTCCTCCTGAAGGGCGACGTGTTCACTTCCGACGTGATCGAGATGTGGATAAACTACAAGATGGAACACGAGGTCAAGAATATCAATGCCAGGCCCCACCCTGCCGAGTTCATGCTCTACTTCGACTGCTGAGCAAAGAGGGATTTCATTTGAAAAGGCGGGCACCTGCCCGCCTTTTTTTTAAGTGAATGTTATATAGGGGCTTTCATTGCCTGTCGACGGCCGGACTCCTGGGACGGTTCGCTCTCTGTACGGGTCAGTCTGCAGGCCGGGTTTGCTCCTTTCTCACGTGGAAGTACCAGCGCCAGGTCTCGTACACGGCCGGGTACACCAGGAGTTCGAGGATGAAAGAGGTGAAGATACCGCCGATCATGGGTGCCGCGATCCGTTTCATCACGTCGGAGCCGCTTCCCGTGGACCACATGATGGGAACGAGGGCAGCGAAGGTGACCGCAACGGTCATGAACTTCGGGCGGAGGCGTTTGACCGATCCGTATTCGATCGCCTCCCGCAGGTCTTCCTTGGTCTTCATCTTGCCCTTCGCCCGCCTTTCGTAGTAGGCGAGGTCGAGGTACAGGAGCATGAACATACCAGTTTCCGCGTCCACCCCCAGGAGGGCGATGAGTCCCACCCACACGGCGATGCTCATGTTGTAGCCGAGCAGGTAGAGCAGCCAGATAGCCCCCACCGCCGAAAAGGGGACGGAGAGGAAGATGATGAGGGTTTTGGCGGTGGACCGCGTGTTCAGGTACAGGAGGAGGAATATTACGGCGAGCGTTACCGGGATCAACACGGTGAGCCTGGCGGCAGCACGCAGCATATTTTCGTACTGTCCGCTCCAGACGATCGTGTAGCCGGTCGGTATCGGTACCTTCTCGCGCACCACCCGCTTCGCCTGCTCGACGTACCCCCCGATGTCCCGTTTGGAAACGTCGACGTAAACGTAACCGCTCAGCCTGCCGTTCTCGTCGCGGATCATGCCGGGACCGGACTCGAGGCGAATGTCGGCGATGTGCGCCATGGGAACCTGGGTCCCGGAGGGGGTGGCCACGAGTGTCCGGCTCAGCCTCTCGAGGCTGCTCCGATAATCGCGGAGGTATCGGACGCTGACGGGGTACCGTTCCCGTCCCTCTACGGTGGTCGTCACGTTCTCTCCCCCCACGGCAGACATGATGACCATCTGGGCCTGTCCCACTGTGAGTCCGTAGCGGGCAAGCTCGTCGCGCTTGAGGCCGAAATCGAGGAAGAAGCCTGCCGCCGTCCGTTCTCCGAAAACGCTCGTCGTTCCCGGCACCTCTTTCAGGACCATTTCTATGTGTTTGCCGATCTCCTGGATGGTGGATAGGTCGTCGCCGAGAATCTTTATCCCGACGGGGGTCCTTATTCCGGTGGAAAGCATGTCTACCCGTGCCTTTATGGGCATGGTCCAGGCGTTGACGACTCCGGGAAGCTGCATGGCTTCGTTGAGCCCGCCCGGCCCGTAAATGAGTTCCTGGGTGCTCTTTCGGTCCGGCCAGATGCGGCCGAGAATGTTTTTCAGCCAGCCGGGGGCGAACCCCGAGTACCATCTGGGGATTTCCGGCCACTGGGAGGGAGGCTTGAGGACGATTACCGTTTCCATCATGGAGAAGGGGGCAGGGTCGGTGGCGGTCTCGGCCCTCCCTGCTTTCCCGAAGACCCGTTCAACTTCGGGAAATGATTTCAGGATCTTGTCCTGCACCTGCAGAAGCTTCTGGGCCTCCGTTACCGAGATGCTGGGAAGCGTTGTGGGCATAAAGAGCAACACCCCTTCGTCCAGGGGCGGCATGAATTCTGAACCGAGGCGGGCGAACACCGGGATGGTGAGAATCACCACCAGGATTGCGCCGATGATGGTGGACCACTGGTGGCGGAGGATGAACTTGACGACGGGGTGGTATATCCGCGTGAGGATGCGGGTGACGGGGTGTTTCTCTTCTCTGTGGATCTTTCCGACGAGGACAGCGTTTGCGACTCTGCAGAGCCACCGGGGACGGAACTGATACTCCTTCACGTGCGTGAAGAGGAGGCGGATGGCCGGGTCGAGGGTTATGGCGAGCATGGCGGCTACCGCCATGGAGAAGTTCTTGGTAAATGCGAGGGGTTTGAAGAGCCGTCCTTCCTGGGCCTGCAGGACGAATATCGGCATGAACGAAACGGCGATGACCAGGAGAGCGAAGAAGCTCGGTCCCCCCACTTCCTTCACGGCCCCGATGACGACGTCCTGAAATTTTCCCGGGCGCCCTTCGGCTTCCCAGTACTCCAGCTTCTTGTGGGTCTGCTCGACCACCACGATGGCCGCGTCCACCATTGCGCCGATTGCGATTGCGATGCCGCCGAGGGACATAATGTTCGCCGTGATTTTCATGCCGTACATGGGTATGAAGGAGATAATGACCGTAATGGGTATGGTGATGATGGGGATGATGGCGCTCGGAATATGCCAGAGGAATATGAGGATAACGAAACTCACGATGAGGAGTTCCTCGATCAGCGTGCCTTTCAGGGTGTGGATCGCCCGTTCGATGAGCTCCGAGCGGTCGTAGGTTGTGACGATTTTCACCCCCGGTGGGAGGCTGGGCTCTATGTCGGCAATCTTTGCCTTCACGCGGTCGATGACCTTCAGGGCATTCTCACCGAAACGCATGATGACGACCCCCCCTACCGTCTCGCCTTCACCGTCCAGCTCCGAGATGCCTCTGCGGATGTCGGGCCCGAGGGCCACCTTGCCGAGGTTCTTCAGGAGGATGGGCGTCCCCGTCTCGGGGCTTGTGGCGACCACGATGTTCTCCACGTCCCCCACGGATCTGATGTAACCTCTCCCCCTGACCATGTACTCACGGCCGGTAAACTCCACGAGCCTCCCACCCACGTCGTTGTTCCCCTCTCTGACGGCGTTCACTACCTTCTCTAACGGTATGTCATAGGCCAGGAGGGCGTTCGGGTTGAGGTTTACCTGGTACTGGCGTACGAAACCGCCCACCGGAGCGACCTCGGCCACACCGGGAACTGATTGGAGATGGTACCGGAGGTGCCAGTCCTGCAATGTCCTCAGTTCCGCCAGGCTCCGGCTTCCCGTTTTATCAACCAGGGCGTACTGGAAGACCCAGCCAAGGGTCGTCACGTCTCTTGCCAGCTCCACCTGCACTCCCTGGGGGAGTCTGGGAGCGATGTTGCTCAAGTACTCCAGGGTCCGGGATCTGGCCCAGTAGATGTCTGTTCCGTCTTCGAATATGACGTATACGTAGGAGTAGCCGAAGTCGGAAAATCCCCGGATATCCTTGACCTTCGGCAGTCCCAGCATGGCGGAGACGATAGGGTAGGTAACCTGGTCCTCCATGATATCGGGGCTTCTGTCCCACCGGGAGAAGATGATCACTTGTGTATCGGAGAGGTCGGGAATGGCGTCGAGTTTGATGCTGTTCATGGAATAGATGCCGAAAAATACGGCCAGGCCTGTTACGAAAAAGACGAGAAACTTGTTGTGGGCGCAAAATTCGATGATCCTGTTGATCAACGCTCTCTCCTTCCACGCCGAGCCGGGTCAGTGTGGCCGGCGGTCATGACCGACGGAAGATGGTGGTTCCTTTTCGGCTCCTTCCTCAGGTTGAATTTCGTGTGCCGGGTGCTTCCCGTGGTCCTCCGTATCCGTGCTTTCCGGAACTTTCGGCCCGCCGTAGCCATCGTGTCTCTCTCGCGGGTGCGGATCGCTCTTCGGCACCTCTTTTTTCCGCTTCGCATCCCCCTTTGGATCAATGCCGTGGCCTGCATGACCCGTCCCGGACATCCCTTCGACGGCCGTCTTCAGCTGACTTTCCGAGTCTATGAGAAAATTCGCGGACGTAACTACCCGCTCACCATCCCCCACCCCGTCCCTGACGATGAAGAAGCCTCCAACCTTCGGTCCGAGCCTGACCCTGCGCGGCTCGAAGTGCCCCCCCTCGCGCGCAACGAATACCGTCTGTTCGTTCCCCGAGTCCAGGACGGCTTCCTCGGGCAGGGAGAGCTGCCGCCCGAAATCGACCTGGAGTTCCACGTTGGCGAACATGTTCGGTTTCAATTCGAAATCGGGATTCTTCACCTCGAGCCGTACTTTGAGGGTGCGTGTGGCGAAGTCGAACTGCGGATATATGTAAGTGATTTTTCCCGAGAAGGTTCTCTCGGGAAAATAGGGAAGGGTTACCGATCCCTTTTGCCCTACTTTGACCAGGGGAACCTCGAACTCGTAAATATCGGCCAGTATCCAGATGGTTGAGAGGTCGGCGATCGTGTAGAGCTCCGTTTCGGGAGTGACCCTCTGGCCGGCGAAGGCGTTCCTGTTTTGAACGAATCCGGTAATGGGCGAGTAGAGGGTCATAGTCTTCGCAGGGCTGCCCGATTCCTCGATCCTTCTGATCTGTTCCTCGCTGATGTCCCACAGCCGCAATCTTTTTCTTGCCGATTCGTAGAGTGACAGGGCCCCCTCAGCGATTTCCTTCACCGGGTTGTCCTTCAGCTGCTCCCTGGCTCTATTTGCCAGGAGAAACTCCTGCTGGGTGGATACCAGCTCCGGGCTATATATGCTGATTAGGGGCTGGTTCTTTCTCACCAGCTTTCCGATGAAGTCCACGTGGACCTCTTCGATCCAGCCGCTCACTTTTGTCTGGACCCTGACTATTTTGGTCTCGTCGGTTACGAGGCGGCCCACCGTCCTGATTGAACGGGAGAGGTCCCGGTAACCAACCTCCCCGTACTTGACACCGATGAGTTGTTGTTTCTCTGGGCTTATACGAACGGTGCCGGGTGGAAATGTTGAATCGGCAGGGCCCTCACCGGCATATACGGGAACCAGGTCCATGCCGTCTGGTGCTTTCCCCGGTGTGTCCGAGCGGTATGCGGGGTTCATCGGGTCCTGCCAGTAGAGAATCCGGCGACCCTCCCCCCGGGAATCTCTGGAAGGCGCGTGGGTTTGATGGTCTTCCGTCGCGTCTATTGTACTGGATTTCCCGGCGGCGGGTTCACCACCGGGTGGGGAGGATCCCTGCTTTTCCCCCATCCTGCTATGGCGGTAGAGGTAGGTAACCGCTGCGAATCCCACCAGAATGAGCAGTACGACGAACAACGTTGCTGTTCTCTTTCTCTTATCAGAGTTCACCGGACAACTCCACGTTAGCGACAGAGCTCTGCGCCTGTCAGGGGTTCGAGGCTGGCGAGGGTTTTCTGGAAATCCGCCAGCGCTTCGTGGTATTTCAGTTCGTAATCCAGGAGGATGAGAAAGCTGTCGAGGACCGTCAAAAAGTCCACGCTTCCCACCTGGTATCCCGCCACGGCCGATTCCAGCGAAAGGGTAGCCTGTGGGATAACCCCGTCACGGTACAGTTCGATCAATCTGCTGTTGGCGGTGGCCATGAGGTAGAGGTCCTTTATCCTGGCCTCAAGCGAAGCGGTCATACCTTCAAGCAGGCGGATTGAGCCGGAAAGCTCGAAGGCGGCGCTTTTCAGTTCGAGGCTTTGCTTCCTCCAGAAGTAAAGGGGCACCCGCAGGTTAATCATCAGGCCATACATTTCAGGCACCGTCCGGTCGAAGTAGGAAAAGCCGAGGGAAAAATCGGGGTAGAATTCTTTTCGGGCCAGCTCGACCCTGTCGCGGTTTTTCTCGATTTCCTGTTCCTGGATCTTGAGGGATGGAGAGCTGTTCCGTGCCGATTCAATAAGTTCATCAAGGGTAGGTGGCATGGGTGATTTTTCGATCCCCGTGACGGGTGCTATCGATGATCCCTGTGGTCTGTTGAGCAGGCCGTTGATCTCACCCTCGATGGACCCGCGGCGCTGTTCCATTACCACGAGGCGATCGATGACCCTGGAAATCTCCACCTGAGATCTCAGAACGTCCTGCTGTATCCCCTGTCCCAGCTGGTATTTCGTATCCGCGATTTCGGAGAAATCTTCGAGCAGATCCTTGTTCTTCCGCAATATGGCGATGGATTTGTCGGCCAGGTACAGGTTGTAGTAGGCGGTTTTTAGCTCGGATAGTACCTGGAGCCGGGTCTTTGTGAGATTTTCGTTTTCTGCTTCGTATTCCGCCTGGAGAATATCGCTCCTCAAGCCGAGTTTCCCCGGGAAGGGAAACTCCTGCTCGATGCTGAAAACCCGGGCCGAAGACGGATCGTCCCTTTGCAAGCGGAAAGGGAAGATATCTCCCATATGCTGAAAGCTCAGCGTGGGGTCCGGGAGGGTCCTGGCTACCGGGACCATCTCGCGTCTCGCATCGGAAACGTTGCGTGCGGCCTGAATAGCCGGGTTGTTTCGGAGCGCTTCCGTAACGAGTTTTGCAAGCCTCGATTGACTTGCGTCTGTCGTAACCGACTGAACGAAAGGTGGGGAGTCCTGCGCGAATGAAGCGATATGTCCGAAAAAGTAGATCGATAGACAGAGTGCGATGAAGGTACGCAGGACATGAATCGTGCCATAACGTTTCGATTCAACCATATTCATCCCCTCCGATATAGAAACGGGATGTCCTCAAAGCCCTGAGAAAGTTCAAGCTTCGTCACATTCATACGATATTGTCCCCCTCAGGAATGCTCTTCCGGGAACTCTATTACCAATATAATATAGCACCCGATCTTGGAAACCTTTTTTCTTTCGGGTTTTTAGTCAGGAAAATGCACCGCTCGCATTGCTATTAGCACCCCAAGAAATCCGGTCCGATCATCGTGTTCATTCCCGCGATTTCCCTCTCTCCATCCCCGGCAACGGGTGACGATGAATTATGGTCCCTGGGGTCCCCGGAAACATTACCAGAGAGTGAGGAGCCCATCCGGTCAGGGAATTATTGACAGGCACTCAACCATTCGGATACCCTTCCTCTTATGAGCAGGGTTCCCTCCTTTCGAACATCGATCATATCTTTTCTTCTGCTTTTCATTGCAGCCTGCGGGGGCGGTGGGGGCGGCGGCGGAAACGTTTCGGTGAGGCTCGAACTGCCCCAGGGCGTCGACCCGTCCATGTTTTTTCCCGACGACAGGATCGTCGTCAGGATCTATGGACCCGACTTTCCCGAGAAGAGATTCGAGTTCGAGCGCTCTCTCGGGAGGGGGACCATCGAGGGAATCCCCGCCGGGGAGGACAGGGTCATAAAGGTGGACGAGTATGACAGCGCTGGAAACCTTCTGGCCCGGGGATTCGCTTACGGTTTGCGCTGGGACGAGGGTGAGGAGAGGAGCGTGCCGGTCACGATGGTTCCGAAGGGATGGGTCATCACAGTAGCAGGGGGGAGGGGACCCGGCGACAGCCCCGATGGGACCTACGCCGGAGATGCGCTGCTGAATGGACCCGCCGAGGTTGAGTATTATCAAGGCAAAATATTCATAAATGATTTATCAAACAGAAATATCAAAATAATCGATGAGTATTTTAAAATTAATAAAGTAGGAAATATAACTGATATTTCCATACTCAGTGAGGGT
>JABAOH010171295.1_pt1 | contig 28677 bp, 19 predicted proteins | sample 7062181 | NCBI WGS metagenome assembly JABAOH01 (sample SAMN14538630, study PRJNA623070) | marine sediment metagenome | biome: marine biome [ENVO:00000428]; feature: marine pelagic biome [ENVO:01000023]; material: deep marine sediment [ENVO:00002113]; isolation source: pool of 5 deep marine...
AGTCGAGCAGCATCTGGATGATGAGACCCTCGATCTCCTCCAGCTGGCTGTCGGCTCCTCCTCGGAAGAACTCAAGCACCATGACGGCATCCACCTCCTCTCAACGCAAAGCACGATTCTCGATAGCGGGTAGCAGTATGCAGACTCCCACGGCGTAGGCGAGAACCGGCGACTTTTTCGCCTTTTTCGGCGACGCAGGGATGCGGTCTGTCTGTGCCCCTCCCGTTGGAATCCGAAGACATAGGTGTCCTCCTCGCCTCACTGCATGATGATGACGCCAATCACCGGAAGTATCACGAACAGGCCGATGACGTAGACGATCACGATCGACTTGCGAACTTCGGCGAAACGAGCGAGGCGCTCCGCCAGTGACAGGGGGATGTTCCTCAGGAACGGTATCGAGTACCAGAACGTCACCCCGATCGCGTTGAACAAGAAGTGGTGCAGGCCAATGACCAGCCCGGCCGGGGAATCGGTGGCGAGCGACGCAAGCAGGGCGGTGATCGTCGTGCCGATGTTGGCGCCGAGCGTGATCGGGAAGGCATTGCGCAGGGTCACGACGCCGGCAGCGATCATCGGGATCAGCACCGATGTAGTGATGCTCGACGATTGCACGACAACCGTCATCACGGTTCCGATCGCGATGGCCGTAATGCCTCCACCCTTGCCGAGCACCGCGTTGATGGAGCGCTCGATACGCCCCGCCATCACGAGTCGCATGTTGCGGGTCACATAGGCCAGGGCCAGGAAGATGAGACCGATGCCGAAGAGCAGGAGAAGGATCCCGGTGGGGTCGGTTCCCGCACCGAGGCTTTCGACGATGCTCTTGAACAACGTGACCGGGGCTTTGACGGCAGATTTGATCGGGCTGTCGCCGGCGATCAGGCCCAGAGCGTCGGCACCGCCTAGCCAATCCGCAATCCATTCGGAAAGGTGGGTGAGGAACCCGGTGGCGAGTTCCAGCGGAAGCATCACCGCCACGTTGAGGATGTTGAAGAAGTCGTGCATCGTCGCTCCGGAAAAGGCCAGCCGGAACTCGCGCGTCCGACGCAGGAACCCGAGGGAAGCAAGCGTGTTGGTGATCGTTGTGCCGATGTTGGCGCCCATGATCATGGGCACGGCCAGTTCGATCGAGAGAGAGCCCGCCCCGACCAGACCCACGATGGTCGACGTGCTCACCGAGGACGACTGGACCAGTACCGTCGCCAGAACTCCCACGNNAGCAGCAGGCGAGCCCAAGTCGGAAACCGATCGCGGGGAGAAGCCTGGTGAGAGTCCACGGGTCGGCCGGGATGCTAACCGCAGTCGCGCGCCGGCAATTCGTACACTGCCGGACCGCATGGAGCAGAGATCCGGGATGCGACCCCGCCGTCCGCAGAACAACCCCAACACGCCCTACCTGCTGGTAACCCTGATGGCCGCGACCGCTCTCGCCTGGTTCCTGTTCACCCAGGATGTGTTCGGCAACGGTTCCCCTCAGGCCAGCGCCGTTCCGGCCTCAGCAGATGGCGCGGCCACGACCGCGTCCCCTGTCGGTTCTGGCCCTGCCGCGCCGCTGCTGCCGGTCACCACCGAGGAGCCGGTGACGGTGACCGGCGAGCCCGTCGATCTGCCGCCACTGCAGGGCCTGGCGATCGAAACGCTCAGCGACGATCTAAACCAGCCCGTCTTCGCCACGACCGCCCCGGGTGACGACCGCATATTCGTGATCGAACGCCAGGGGATCATCCGCATCTTCGATCCCGAGACCGGCACTCTCGCCACCGATCCGTTCCTCGACATTCGAGCCAAGACCCGAGCCAACACCGGTATCGAACTCGGCCTCCTCGGCCTTGCGTTCCACCCCGGGTTCGCCGAGAACGACAGGTTCTTCGTCTACTACACCGACGGCAGTGATGACACTGCTGTCGCCGAGTACGCCCGAGCAGATGCGAACTCGGCGGATCCCGCCTCGGAGAGGGTCTTCATCAGCGTTGCCCGCCAGGGAGTCCGCCACAACGCAGGCATGCTCCAATTCGGTCCCGATGGGTACCTGTACATCGCCATCGGTGACGGCGGCCTCTTCGAGGTCCACGGCCAGGACCCGGGCCAGTTCTTGGGGACGATCTTGCGCCTCGACGTCGACGGGGCCGAGCCCTACGAGGTGCCAGACGACAACCCGTTCATCGCCGGTGGCGGCGCTGCTGAGGTCTGGGCATACGGGCTGCGCAATCCGTGGCGGTTCGCCATCGACTCGGCCTCGAGCTCGATGTACATCGGAGACGTCGGGCAGGCGGACGTCGAAGAGATCGACGCAGTCCCCCTCGAGCCGGTCGGCTACAACTTCGGGTGGCCCGTGATGGAAGGCAGCAGCTGCTGGTCGCCCAAATCGGATTGCGACATGAGCGGCAAGGTGCTCCCGGTCATCGAGTACGGACACGACGAGGGCTGCTCGGTGACCGGAGGCTTCGTGTATCGCGGGCGGCACCTCCCGGAGCTCGACGGCCACTACTTCTACGCCGACTGGTGCACCGGATGGATCCGCAGCCTGCGGCTCGCCGAGGGGTCGGTCTCGGACACCGTCGACTGGTCCGACCAGCTGGGTGCGGCCGGTCAGGTGACGAGTTTCGGCCTGGACGCGGCCGGAGAACTGCTCTTCACGACCTTCGAGGGCTCGCTTGCCCGCATCGTTCCCGTGCGCTGACCGGCCGTACACTCTTCCCGATGGCTGCCTGTCCCGTTTGCCAGGCCCCCGTGGAGCCCGGCGACCACTTCTGCGCCAATTGTGGGGCGGCACTGACGTCGGGATGCACGGCCTGCGGGGAGACGCTGGCCGCCGATGAGGAGTTCTGCGCCTCGTGCGGCACGCCGCGGGCGAGCGCGGCGACCGTCGAGCACCGGCTGATAACGGCCGTGTACGTGGACCTGGTCGGCTCGACAGCCCTCGCCGAACTCCTCGACGCCGAGAGCTTCAGTGCGGTGATCGGCGCGGTCCACGAGGCAGTGCAGCGCGAGGTGTCGGAGAGGGGCGGCTCCGTCGGAGCCTTTGTCGGCGACGGAGTCCTCGGCGTGTTCGGCCTCCCGAGAGCCCACGAGGACGACCCGGAGCGGGCGCTCCACGCCGCGACCGCCATTGTCGGTAGCGCCGCCGACTTGAACCGCAGCCTGGGAAACCGGGTCGACGCCGACATCGCGGTTCGAATCGGGGTGAGCACCGGCGATCTGCTCGCCCCGGTTGCCGACGACGTGGACCTGGGGATGCTGGCCGGGGACGTTCTCAACGTTGCCGCGCGGCTGCAAGAGGTGGCCCACCCCGGAACCATCGTCGTCGCCGAGCGAACCGCTCGATCGGCGCCGCACTTCCGGTTCGACGATCTCGGGCTAAAGGACATCAGGGGAAGGGCCGCACCGATCCACGTGTTCACCGTTGCCGGCAAGTCGGAGATCGCGGCAACCCGGCTCCGCGCTCCCCTCCAGGGCAGGGAGCGGGAGGTCAAGGCGCTGCGTGACTCCTACCGGCGGGTGGTTGCCGGAGGGCGGCCCCACCTGGTGACGGTGCTGGGGGCCGGAGGTGTCGGCAAGAGCCGCCTCGTGCGGGAGTTCATGGATTGGGCGTCGAGCACAGACTCCGCCCTCACGACGCTGACGGGGCGCTGCCTGCCCTACGGAGAGGACATCACCTACCGGCCCCTTGCCGAGGTTCTCGCCGATCTGACGGGGGTCACCGCGACGACGGCACCTGATGTAGCGACCGAACGCATCACCGCACTGGTCGAGCGGCTACTCCCGGACCAGGAGGCGGACATCGCCACCGATGCACTCATGAGGATGATCGGCCTGGACCCGTCTGGAGCCGGTGACGAACCCAACCCGCGGCGGGTGCGTGAGGTACTGCGCACCACCTGGACCACACTGCTGTCGGGCCTCGCCGCGGGTGGCCCCGTCGTGCTGCTGGTGGAGGACGTCCATTGGGCCGGGGAAGCCCTACGCGATCTCTTGGAGTCCGTTGTGAAACGGGGTGAAGGCCCGTTGCTCGTCGTGGCCCCGGCGCGTCCCGAACTGAGCACGATCGCGCCGGACTGGGGGATCGCAGCGGGATCGGCAACCGCCATCGCGTTGGGGCCACTCGCCGAGGAGCAGGCGAGCCGCCTTGCCGTTCACCTGCTCGCCGGAGCCGGCATTCCCATCGCCGCGTCGGATCGAATCACCGACCGCGCCGACGGCAATCCCTTCTTCATCGAGGAACTGGTCCGCCAACTGGTGTTGCGTCGCGACGACGACTCGCACGACGGGGATGGCGCCGATGAGCTACCGGCCACGATCCAGGGCGTCATCTCGGCGCGTCTCGATCTACTCCAACCCGAGGAACGCTGGGTACTCCAGGCGGCGTCGGTCGTGGGTCGCATCTTCTGGCGGTCCGCCTTGGCGGCGATGACCGGCACCGACCCTGAGGCAGTTGCGGCGGCACTCGACCGACTCGAGGCGCTCCAGCTGGTCCGGACCAACCTCGGCTCGGCAGGCCGGTCCGACGCCGAATACATCTTCGAGCACGTCCTCATCCGGGAGACGGCGTACGGGCGGTTGTCGCGACCAGACCTGGCGCGCATGCACGGCGCGCTGGCCGAGTGGTTGGAGGGTCGCGCCCGGGAGCGGCCCGAGGCCGCCGAGCGCCTGGCTTTTCACACGTTCCGCGCTCACGAAGCCGCCACCGGCAGCAGTGAAATCCCCGAGACGGAGGTGGCCCGGCTGCGCCGCCTCGCCGTCGAAAGGCTCATCGAGTCGGCTCGTCGCGCCCGGCAGCGAGCCGCCTTCGGGCGCTCGCGGGAGATCGCCGCCGCCGCGATGGCCATCGCCGCAGGGTCGTTCGAAACGGCGCTCGCCCAGGAACAGCTCGGTCTCACCTACTTGGCCGAGTTCGACGGAGATGCGGCGTGGGATGCCCTACGAACCGCCGTCGACCTTCACATGCGTGCGGAGCAGGTCGACTCGGAGCGGGTTGCCACGATCGCTGCTTGTGCCGTCGAGACCCCTCTGCGCTGGCGAGGAACGATCAGCCTGCTCCCCCCCATGGAGGACATCCTGCGCTACGTGAACATCGGCCTGGAACATGCCGGTACCGGCGACTCCGATTCGTTTGCCTCGCTGCTGACGGCACTGGCCTTCGTGCCGATCACACCCGGCCGCCAGGGCGCCGAGGCGAGAAAGACATTCAGCGTCGACGAGGGACGCGCCGCCGGATTGCAGGCCCGGAAGATGGCGAGGCGCCTCGGCCAGCCTCACCTCGAATCGGCCGCGCTGGACGCCCTGCAGAGCCACGCCCTGTGGGGGGGCCGCATCCAAGAGGCGGCCGAGATCAACGCCGAAAGGCTCGGGATCGTGGACGTCGTTAGCGATCCATGGGAGGTGGGCGACACCTACGCCATGGCCGCGTGGCTGCTATTCGACCTCGGCGAGTACGTGGCGGCCAGAGACCGGGCCTTGCATGGCTACAGGCGAACGATCGACGAGGCTCCCAGTGTCGCACTGCACACGCTGACGTGGGCAACCCTGGCCCGGGTGCAGACGGGCGAATGGGATGCCGTGGCACGCGGACTGACGCTGGCCCATGAGTTGCTGGATCCTGACCGCCGCACCCGGCCTCCGCTCTACGCCACTCCCCTTTTCGCTGCGGCGGCGATGGTCGCCGAGTTTCGCGGCCGCACCGACGAGGCCGACCGTCTCCTAGCCGTGCTCACCGATGTCTGGTCGGGATCTGACTACGCCGGCCGAGGGGGCCACCCCCACTCTCGCTGGACACGTCACACCGGTCCCATCTATCTGCACCGCGGTGACCTGGAGACCGCCATACAACTGGTGCAAGGCAGCGATGCCGAACCGATCGGCCGGGCAGCAGACCGGGTCGCCGTCGAGTGCGACCTCGTGGCAACGCGCCGGGCCTGGGACGAGGCCGATGCGGTCGCCGCCGAAGCACGCGCCATCGCCACCGCCTACGGGCTGGCCCATGTCCACGCCCACGCTGACCGGCTCGAGGGGAGAGCATCTCTGGCTGGCGGCGACCGCCGGGGCGGGCTCGCACTCCTCGAAGCAGCCGGGGAAGCCTTCTCCAAGCTGGGAGACCGCTGGGAGGCGAGCCGGACCGGCCTGGAGGTCGCCGCAGCCGGCGGTACCGACGACGTGGAGTCGCTGCACACGTTCTTCGCCGGCATCGGCGCCGTCGACGAAACTGCAGAGGCGGCCGCGTTGCGAGATCGAACACCGCCCAAGTCCTAGGGAAAGCCACTCATCGCAGCGGCTTCGGATCGAAGGAGGCAGGACCGCGGCCAAGGGGGAGTCGATCTGGGACCGCTTCGCTCACTCTCCGAGTCGGATACTCGATGGCAGTACCGGTGACGTCGCCTGCGACCACTACAACCGCTGGCCAGAAGATGTCGCTCTCATGGCCGACCTCGGTGTCAATGCCTACCGGTTCTCCATCGCTTGGACGCGACTGATGCCTCGGGGATCGGGACGAGTCGCTGCTTTTGGCCTGGTGTGGGTCGACCACGAAGATGGCACGCGGGTGCCCAAGGCCTCGTTCGCCTGGTATCGCGATCGGATCACCGCAGGCATCTAGGCGACTCACGGGGATACCCTCACAGGGTGAGCGAGCCGCCCAGGACGATCGCCCGGCCCGGTCATGCACCGCTGCGGATCGCGGCGACCCCGGGAAAGCTGAGTCTGACTCCGGCCAGCCACTTGTGCCTGGAAACGATCGATCGCCACCACCATCTACTCGGCGGCGAAGGGATCGACTGGGGCAGCGGATCGGGCGTCCTCGCCATCGCCGCCGCCACCCACCGTGGCGTGCGCCTCGTGGTGGGGCTCGAACTCGATCAGAACGACATCGCCACGGCGCGCACCAACGCCGAGATGAACGGCGTCGCCGATCGTGTCGTCTTCCTCCACGCCGATGGCTTCGACGCCCTGCCCGGCACCGATCCGACTCCGCTGCAGGGGATTCGGGGCGACGCCCGGTTCCTCATCGCCAATCCCCCGTCGAGCACCGGTGATGACGGACTGGAGTGGCGGCGCCGCGTCCTGGATTCGGCCCGTGACTACCTTCGCGCCGGGGCCGAAGTGTTCCTGCAGGTCTCCCGCCAATACGGCATCCCTCGCACGCGGGCGCTTGCTTCAGACGTGGGCGGGTACGAATACCGCGGGCTCCTGGGCACCACCGACTGGGCTCCGTTCGATCAGACCCGTCCCGACCTGCGCACGGCCTTGGACGACTACGCCGCCGAAGAGACCCGCAGCGGAGAGCCCTATCCGTTCCTGCATCCGACGGCCGATCGCCAGATCACTGCGACCGAGGCCAAACAGATACGGGATCGAGAAGGGCTCGACCCGCGATCGCAGTGGAGCATGCATCGCTTCGTCCGGGTTGACATGTGAGTATTTACTCACATATAGTCAGCCGCCTATGGACGAGGTGTTCAAGGCGATAAACGACCCGAGTCGGCGTCTCTTGCTCGACGTGCTCTTCCGCAAAGACGGCCAGACGCTGACCGAGTTGTGCGAGCACCTCCCCTCGATGACCCGGTACGGGGTCATGAACCACCTGCGCGTGTTGGAGGAAGCGGGCTTGCTGACGACCCGCCGCTCCGGCNNAAGCAAGTACGCCGCGGTGAAAGTCGGAGCGATGAGCGCCATCAAGGCTGCGGTGGAAGGAGGAAAGATGAACGAGACACCCACCCACGTCTACACCGCGTACATAGCCGGAACCGTCGCCGACGTGTGGCGCGCCCTGACCGATCCCGAGCAGACCGTCCAGTACTTCTACGGGACTCGAGTCGATTCGTCCTGGGAACCGGGGGCTCCGATCAGCTACTTCGGCGCCGATGGTGAAGTCGTCGCCGACGGCAAGATCATCGAGTACGAGCACGAGCAGAGGGTCGAGATGTCCTTCCATGCCCGGTGGGATCCCGAATTGGAGGCCGAAGGGCCGGTGCGCGAGGTCTGGCTCGTCGCCGAAGCCGAGGGCGCTACACGGCTCTCCGTCGAGATGTACGACGTCGACCCCGAGAGCAAGACCTACGCCGACTTCACCGGCGGATTCCCCTTCATCGTCTCCGGGCTCAAGACCCTCGTCGAGACCGGGTCCCGCATGACCCGCTGAGAGCCGGCACAGCCGGGCCGCAGCTCGTGGCGATGCTCGCGGCCCGGCTCAGTCGGACGATGCAGCTGCCACCGCCCAGGCGCGTTTCATAGTCCAACCCGTGACGTCGCCCACCGACAGCACAGGAGGGCCGGGGCGACGAACACGGACCTCTCCCAGCGGCGTTGTGATCACGTAGTCGGTGTGCGGCCCGTCGAACCGCACCCCCGCCACGGTTCCCGGCATAGGACCTTCCAGCTCGACCCAGTCGGGCCGCACCACCAGCGTGGCGGCGCCCTCCTCCAGCCCGAAGACGACACCGCCCTCCACCCCGAGCGTGCGACCTTCGACCTCGAGAACGAGCATCCCATCGCCGATGCTGAGTATCCGTCCCGACACGATCGATGCCGGCCCGGTGAGAACCGCAGTCCATTCATCCACCGGCTCGTCGTAGACCAGCTGCGGAGGTCCCGCCTGGACGATTTGTCCGCGACGGAGCACGGCGACCCGGTCGGCAACGGCCATCGCCTCGGATGCGTCGTGGGTGGTGTAGAGGGCGGCTGCTCCCGTCCTAGCGCTCTGTTGCATCAGCTCGCTCTGGAGGGCCGTGCGCAGACCGGCATCGAGATGCGCTGTCGGCTCGTCGAACAGATACAGCCGCGGCTCGGCGGCCAAGGCACGCGCCAGGCCGACGCGCTGCTGCTGACCACCCGACATCTCGTCTGGATGCCGCTGCGCCAGTTGGGCGACGCCGAGGGTTTCCAGTAGACGCGCCGCCGCCGTAGCCGCCTTCTCCGGATCGGCGCCACGACGTAGCAGTGGATACTCCACGGTGGCCTGCGCAGTGAGATGCGGCCACAGCGCGTAGTTCTGAAAGACCATCCCCACGGACCGCTGCTCCGGCGGCACGGTGCGGTCACGGTCGGCCACCTTGGCCCCGCCGATGGTGATCTCGCCATCATCGAGTTGCAGCAGGCCGGCAATGGCGTAGAGGAGCGTCGTCTTGCCCGAGCCGGAGGGGCCGAGCAGGGCCACCGTCTCGGCAGCGGCGACGTCGAGGTCGAGCCCGTCGAGAACCACGGCATCGCCGAAGCGAACAGTGACGCCGCGACAACTGAGAGCGTGATCTGCGGCGCTCACCCGACGACCGTTCTGCGTTTCGACCACAACCGGACCAGCGGCAGCGCGGCCACGGCGACTCCCGCCGTGAGCAACACGGCCAGCGCTGCTGTCACCGTCGGGTCGCCGAGCTGGCGGAGGTTGAGAACGGCCACCGCCAGCGTTTCGCTGCCGGGCCCGTAGAGGAGGCTGGACATCGTGAGCTCGTGCAATGCGAAGATGAAGACGATCAACCAAGCCGCTCCCAATGCAGGTCGCAGCAACGGCACCACCACCGTCCGCGCTGCGGCCACGGGCGCGGCGCCGGAAACGCGGGCGGCGCCGAACAACTCCGGAGAGATCGCATCGGCCGACCCGGCTATCGGACGGTGGCCCAGGGCCCAGAACTTGGCCACATAGGCCACGAGGATGATCAGCACTGTGTCCCGTAGCCAGGATCCGTAGGCCAGTAGAACGGCAACGGCGAGCACCGAGCCGGGAACGGCGAAGGCCAACGCGGCAAAGGTTCCCAGGCTGGAGCGCCGCCGCCGCTCCAGGGCCACCAGCAGCGAGCCGAGTAAGAGCACGATTGTCGCGGCGACAACGGCAAGGAGGAGGCTGTTGCGCAGCGCGGTAGCGGCGCCTGCGGCGAAAGCCTCGCGGAAGTTGCCCAGCGTCCAGTTGCCCGGAACCGGTGCGACACCCACTCCGCGAGTGACGGCGGTCAGTATGAGAGCCACCAGCGGCAACGCCGTCGTGACCACAAGGTAGACAGCGATGACGATCCCCGAGCCGCTCCTTCCGGCGATGGCACCGGAGCGAGGCCCGGCCGCCTCGACTCGCAGCCGCACCCTTCCCCGCGCCGACCTGTCGGCGACGGCGACGACTGAAAGCGTCACCAGGGCCAGGAAGGCGGCGAGCACCAGGACCCGGTCGAACGCAGCCGGATCGGCGGAGAAGACGAGATCGGAATAGAGGCGTGTCGTTGCCGTGGTGAACCGGGCTGGAGAACCGAGCACGACCGGCACGCCAAATGAGTTCGCCGACATGATGAACGTGACTGCCCCGGCGGCCACCAGCGCAGGGCGCAGCAGGGGGAACGTCACGGTGCGAAAGGCCTCGCCTGCCGAGGCACCCGACACCCGGGCGGCGCGGACCAGATCGCGCTCGTAACGCGTCGCCAACGCCGCCGCCACGATCAGAAAGGCGATCGGCGTGGCGTTGACTGCGAGCACCACGACGATGCCCGGAGCACCGACGAGCCCCGGCAGAGCAAGGCCCGTTACATCGTCCATCAGACCGCCCGGCCCGTACGCGGCCACCCAACTGAGCGCCGACACGAACGGAGGCACCAAGAAGGGCAGCATCATGCCCGCCCACACCCAGCGCCTTGCGGCAGGCGACAGCGAGCGTGTCCACACTGCTGCCGTTGTCGCCACCGTAAGCGTGAGCGCGGTCACCGCCAGCGATGTCCACAAGGTGTTGGCCATCGGCGTCCAGCTGGCGGCGGAGCCGAGGACCGCGGAGACGGCGTCCCATCCGGCGCGGACTATCTCGCGACCGAGGTCGAATAGGGGGAACGCCACCACCGCGACGGCAACGATCGCCAGCGCCGCCCAACCGAAGAGCGTCCACTGGTGCGGGGTGCGCCTGTCAACCACCGAAGATGGCACGATAGGCGCCGAGCAGCTCCCCCTGACGATCGAAGAGACGCGACCAGTCGACGGTCACCTGTGTGCCTTCCGGCGTCCACGGCACGGCAGCGGAGATCGGCTGCCATCCGGTGGCGGCAATCCGCTCCTGCGCATCGTCGCCGAGCACGTACTCGACGAAGTCCTCGGCCGCACCCCGATCGTCGGAGCCGGAGACCACCGCTATGGGGCTGTAGAGGCTGATGGCGCCGTCATCCGGCCACACGATTGTTATCGGCGAGCCCTTGGCGACTGCGTTCCGGGCGGAGAACCCCAGGGTGATGCCAGCATCGAATCGACCCTCGGCCACTCCGGTCACCACCTCGCCCGGCGCATTGACCTGAACGGCGCCGTTGCGAGCCAGGGCCTCGTAGAACTCCATCCCGTACCCCTCGGTCTCGGCGAAGTAGCCCAGCACGGCGAAGGCCGAACCGGCGAAGCCGGGATCGGGAAACGCAACGCGGTTCTCGTAGCGGGGATCGGTCAGATCGCTCCACGACCGGGGGGCCTCCACGGAGTCCCCGGCGACGATGACCATCGTCAGGATGCGCGTCCCCCAGAATGTGCTGGTGCGATGGGCATCGGGCAGAGCCGCGGCTCCCCTCGGATTCCACAACCGCAGCAAGCCCTGGCTGTCGTACTGCTGCATCGACAAGGGATCTGTTAGCCACAGCACATCCGCCGTCAAACCGCCCTCACGCTGCTCGGCGGCAATTCGCGCCGATAGCTCACCTGTCGGGGCACGGAACACCTCGATCTCGGTCCCGGAGTGCTCCGCGGCGAATCCGGCGACGACGGCATCGACCGTCGCCTGGGTGACCGACGTGTAGATGCGTAGCGTCCCGCCGCGGTCCCGGGTGCAGCCTGCGGCGACCACGATCAAGACGGCCAGTGCGGCGACGAGCGACCTCGACATTGATCCTCCCTCGATCGGTGGCGGCCCCGTTAGGGGCCCCGCAGCTGCGCCCGCAGACTACGGGCGTCGCGCGCATTCCTCGTCGAGCATGTCCACGGGATGCCCTTGTGCATCAGCACGTCGCTGGCTAGCGGTCAGCCGATGATCATCGCCGGTCCGGGGTGGGCCACCCTCCTGTTGGTGATTTCGAGCTGGAGCCGCGAGTAACGGCGCAGGCTGGACAGCTGGCCGGACGTGAGCCGGTCGCACACCCAGTCCCAGTGCAGTGAGACCCACTCCCCGGGGGCCAGATCGTCGAGGAAGAAGTAGCCGTCGCTGGCGCGGCGCGCCGTCTCCAGCCGCGGCGCGCCCAGACCGAGGACCTTCCCATCCCACTCGAGAGGCCGGGACCGCACCACGACCAAGTCACCTTGGTTCTCGACCACTCTCCCCCACCTGATCCGGCAGCCCTGCAGTATCTCCAGTGGCTCGCCACGGTCGGATTCGGTGAGGAGGCCGACCCAGGGATAGACCCCGAACACGTGGAAAGAGTGGTGGGGCACGATGCCCTGCGGAATCGCCTCGGCGAGGAAGGCCCAACGCGACCCGGTCTTCTCTCCGAAGCGCTCGTGCAGCGTGCCGCCGAAGGCGCCGACATCGATGCCTTCCAGCAGCGAGTTCCCCACCCAATAGGCCTCGACGACTCTGCGGTCGAAGGGATCAGAGATCCCGGCGGCGGCCGCGATCAGCGTGAGATAAGGCCAAGGACCGCTGAAGGACTTCGCCAGTTCGAGCAGACCCGGATCAACCGTGCCCGATGAGCCGTACTCGAGGAGCATGGCGTGGTCGGCAGGGCCGCAGTACCCGCGCAAGTTTGGCGGGTAGGCGTAGCGGGCAAACATCTGCAATCCGGCCATCGGCTGCTGCACGCAGCGGAATCTACCGTCGCTGCGATGCCGGCCGTCTATCCGGCGACGAGCGCGTTGAACTCCTCGATTAGCTCGTCGATCGGATCCACCAGGGCCTGGATCCCGGTCCAGTAGTCACGGTCGTACCACTGTGCCTGGATCTCTTCGAAGGTCTTTCCCTGCTGCTCGACCCATGTGTAGTACTTGAGATTGTGGATCCGCTTGCGGTCGTAATAGGACAGCTCGTGGACGTGATCGATGGCCGCACCCATCAGATAACGCTCGAAGGCGCCCGCGGCACCGGGCGTGTCCAGGTCGCCGTGTGCAGCCGTCAGCTCCTCGAGGCGGCTTCCGTACATCTCCATCGAGTCGGTGCCCACAGTCACCACGATGTCCTGCGGGGTCAGCTCGTGGTACTTGGCGAACTTGATGGCCCCGATGAGGTTGCCCACGCCGGAGATCCCCAGCAGTGGCAGGTCCTCGATGAGTGCCGCGTCGACGCCTCGACTGTCCAGGTAGGCGACCCCGGCCGGCTCGTTGAACAGACGGATGACGCTCATCGCCGCGGCATCGTCCACGCCGATGACGAAGTCGGTGTTACTCACGTTGTGCACCCAAGGGATGTGCTTGTCCCCGATCCCCTCGATCCGGTGCTCGCCGAAGCCGTTGTAGAGCATCGTGGGGCACTGGACCGCCTCGCCGGCAGCGATCTGCGCCGTGGGGTAGATCCGCTTCAAGTAGTCGCCGGAGGCGATGGTCCCGGCCGACCCCGTGGCAAGGACCAGGCCGGCGAAACGGTCTCCCGGGCCCGCCGCGGCTTCGATCACCTCGGCCATGGCCGGTCCGGTCACGGCGTAGTGCCACAAGTAGTTGCCGAACTCATCGAACTGGTTGAAGATCATCAGGTCCTCGCCCGAAGCGCTCAGCTCGTTGCACTTGTCGAAGATCTCCTTGACGTTGGACTCCGATCCCGGCGTCTTGATGATCTCCCCGGCGACGCCCTCCAGCCACTCGAAGCGCTCCCGGCTCATCCCTTCGGGGAGGATCGCCACCGATTCGCAGCCGAGCAGGTTGGAGTCGTAGGCCCCGCCGCGGCAGTAGTTGCCCGTGGAGGGCCACACCGCCTTCTGCCTGGTCGGGTCGAACTGGCCGGTCACCAGCCGCGGCACGAGACAGCCGAAGGCGGCGCCCACCTTGTGGGCTCCGGTGGGGAACCACTTGCCTTCGAGCACCAGGATGCGAGCTGGCACTCCGGTCAGCTCCGACGGCAGTTCCATGAAGTTCACCGGGCCGAAGCCGCCTCCCTGAGCGGTCGGCTCGTTGTGCCATGTGATGCGGAAGAGGTTGAGGGGATCCAGGTCCCACAAACCGACTTCGCCGAGTCGGGTGCGCACCTCTTCGGGGATGAGCGAGGGATCGCGCATTTGGCGGAAGGTGGGGATGACGATCGAGCGCTCCCGAGCGATGGCTGCCGACGCAGCCAGGGTTGCCTCGTCGCGGGTGAGGTCGATCATCACTTTCCCTTCTCTAGTGCTTCCTGCAGTGCCCCCAGGTCGGGTGGCACCAGCAAAGGCTCGATCCCTGCGCCGGCAACGGCATCCATGGCCGAGGCAACGTCCTTGAGACCGCTGCCGGTGTTGAGCACCACAACGCGGTCTTCGCTCCCGATCAGACCGGAGGAGGCTGCGGCCGCGGCGCCGGCGAATGCCGCGGCGCCCGCCGGTTCCCCGAATACACCCGAGCCGGCGGCCATCTCGGGTACCGCGGCCAGGATCTCGTCGTCACTCACGCGGAGGAAGGCGCCGTCGGTCTTGGTCACCGCCGCCATCGCCTTGATGCGATCGCGCGGCAGGTCGGCGCTTATCGAGTCGGCGACCGTCTCCGCGGCGATGGCAGGCTTGGAGAGGACGTCCTCGCCGCTTTCGAACGCCTGCACCATGTAGTCGCTCCCCGCAGCCTGGATCCCATAGATGCGAGGGAGGGAATCGACCCAACCGAGGGCGAAAGCGTCGCGGGCGCCCTTGTGCAACCCCCCAATGATCGACCCGTCGCCGACGCTCACGAAAACCGCATCGGGGACGGTCCAGTGCATCTGCTCCAGGATCTCCAGCATCGCCGTCTTCTTGCCCTCCGTCATGTAGGGGTTGAAGCCGGTGTTGCGGTTGTACCAGCCGTACTCGGCCGCGGCCGCCATGCTCAGGGAGAAGGCATCCGCATAGCTGCCCTGGACGAGGACGACCGTGGAGCCGAAGGCGAGCAACTGGGCGATCTTTGCCTGTGGGGCCGCCTCGGGCACGAAGATCACGTTGGGCATGCCCACGCTGGCACACAACCCGCTGAGAGCCGCCGCCGCGTTGCCGGTGCTCGCCGTGGTGACGACCTCGGCGCCGAACTCCTGTGCCTTGACCACCGCCAGCGCCGAGGCCCGATCCTTGAGGGAGGCCGTCGGTTGGCGGCCCTCGTCTTTCACCCACAGCCGGGCCACGCCCAGTCGGTCTGCCAGCCGGGGCGCGTCGTACATGGGTGTGCCCCCGACGGTGAGTGGGGGCGGGACGGCGTGGGCCGCAACCGGCATGACCCCGCGAAAGCGCCACATCGTCGCATCGAGGTCTGCGGCGAGTGTCTCCCGGGTCGTCGTCACCCGGCTGTAGTCGTAGCGAACATCGAGGATGCCCTCGTCGCCGTGGTCGGGGCACACGTAGACGTCTCCCGCAGGCTGCTCCGCTCCGCAGACGACACAGACCAGCCCGGTGACGTGCTCGAGGCTCACCCGCTGATCCAAGTCCCCGTCTGCCGATCCATGGCGGCCTCGATGTTCTCCGGGTCGGTGATCAGGGCCTCCTTGCCGCCGGCCTCGAGGAACTGGACCACGGCCCTCATCTTCGGAGCCATGCTGCCCTCCTTGAAGTGAGTCCCCTCGGCGAGGTAATGCTTGACCTCTTCGACGCTGAAGTGATCGATCCACCGCTCATCGGGGGTACCGAAGTTGAGCGCCACCTTCTCCACCGAGGTCGAGATGATGAGGAGATCGGCGCCGATCTTTTCGGCTAGGAGCGCCGAGGCGAGGTCCTTATCGATCACGGCGGCGACGCCGGTGAGATCCCCGTCGGCGTCGGCGACCACGGGGATTCCCCCGCCACCGACGGCTATGACCACGACACCGGCATCGAGCAGCTGCTTGACGACGTCCAACTCGACGATCCGCACGGGGACCGGCGAGGCGACCACGCGCCGCCATCCCCGGCCGGCATCTTCGACGACGTCCCAGCCGTCTTCGCTCCTGCGCCGCACCGCTTCTGGCTCTTCCATGAATGAGCCGATCGGCTTTGACGGGTCGGCAAAGGCGGGATCATCGGCGGCGACCTCGACTTGGGTGACGACCGTGGCCACTTGCTTGTCGAGCCCGGCCCGCCTGAAGTCGTTGCTCAGGTTCTGCTGCAGGGCGTAGCCGATCGCGCCCTGCGTGTCGGCCCCGCAGACGTCGAGCGGCACTTCGTGCAGCTCGTGGCTGGCCAGCTCGGAACGGCGCAGGATGAACCCCACCTGGGGCCCGTTGCCATGAGTCACGGCGACTTCCCACCCGGCAGCGACGAGTGCCGAGATGTGATGGCCCGTCTCTCCTGCCGCGGCGTACTGGTCCTCGACCGTCCGATGCTCGGCGTCGGTTATGAGCGAGTTCCCACCGATGGCGATCACCGCGAGTGGCATTGCTACTCCATCGCCCCGAGCACCAGCGAGAGCAGCGCCATTCGCATGACGACGCCGTTGTAGGCCTCCTGCCAGTACCGGGCATGCTTGAGGTCGTCGACTTCTTCGAGCAGCTCGTCCATTCGGGGAAGTGAGTGCAGCACGATCGAATCGCCCTTGGCCCGCTTCATGACCTCCCGCGTCACCTGGTAGTTGGCCGGGGTCAGGCCGTAGTCATCGGGGACCTCATCTCGCGACTTGGTGTAGTCCGGCTGGACGACCGGCTCCATGTAGATCACGTCGGCGTCGGCGATCACGTCGTCGATGTGATCGACGATCCGCCATGAAGTGCCCTTCTCATCCAACTCGGCGAGGAACTCATCGGTCGGCGACATGTCCTCGGGAGCCAGGATCACCATCTCGGCATCGAATTGCGATAGGGCATAGCCGATGGAGTGCATGGTGCGCATCCGGTGGTCGCCGATGCAGACGAAGGTGAGGCCGTCGATCGTGCCCTTCTCCTTGAGCACCGTGTAGAGGTCGGTGAGGACCTGGGTCGGGTGCTCGCCCCAGCCGTCGCCGGCGTTGATCACCGGGATCGAGGCCCAGCGCGCCGCCTCGTGCGGTGCGCCCTGCTGGAAGTGGCGCATCACCAGGGCGTCGCCGTAGTACTCCAGCATGTGGACCGTGTCCTTGATCGACTCCTGATAGAAGTCGCCGGCCCGCGTCATCTTGGCGTCGGAGAAGCCGAGCACGTGCCCGCCGAGACGATGCATCGCCGCCTCGTGAGCGAGCCGAGTCCGCGTCGAGGGCTGATAGAAGGCGGTCACCAACGTCTTGGCGGCTAGCAAGTCGGTGTTGCGCCGTTCCCGGGCGATGGGCTCCAGTCGATCGGCCACCGCAAAGACGTGGAAGAACTCGTTTCGCTCGAAGTCCTTCAGCGAGAGGATGTCCCGCCCAGCAAAGCTCCTCATGTTCACTCCTTGGTCGGGTGGCCCCCCTCGACGCCGCCGCACCTGTTGACGGGGCCACCTCGTCTCCTATGATTAGTCATACGACCATGCGACCGTATGACTGTACCAAATATCGACGGGGTGCACAGCCGTGATCACCCGGGGGCCCTCGCTCACCGAGCAGGTACGGCAGCACATCAAGCGGCTCATCGTCGACGGCGCCTTCGAGGGGGGCCGCATCCCTCCGGAAACCGAGCTGGCCGCCGACCTCGGCGTCAGTCGGACAACCGTGCGCGACGCTCTCAGCCGCCTGGAGCACGAAGGGGCGGTGGTGCGTCGCCAAGGGGCCGGCACCTTCGTCAATCCTCCGGGTCTGCGCATCAAGACCCGGCTCGAAGAGATGTGGTCGTACGAGCAGATGCTGCAAGACCACGGCTACACCCCATCGGTCGCCGTGATCTCCTCCGACGAGGAACCGGCCACAGCGGCGGCGGCGGCGGCACTCGGAATCGATGATGGCGATCCCGTCGTCGCCATGGAGAAGGTCTTCTACGAGGACGATGAACCGGTGGTGTTGACCTACAACTACATCCCCACCGCGCTGCTCGATGCGCCCGTCGGCCACGATGAAGCGGCGCTGCCGGTGTTTGAGCTGCTCGAGCAACGTGCCGGTCGCCAGCTGTCCTACTACGTGTCTGAGATCGTCCCCGTCATTCTCACCGAGGAGTGGGCGCGGCTCCTCGGCACCGATGCGGGAACGCCGGCGATCAGCTTCGACGAGACAGGGTTCGGCGTCGACGCCGCCCCACTGGTGCATGCCCGATCGATGTTCCGCGACGACCTCCTCCGTCTCGGCGTGATGCGGCGCCAAGCGGGAGCCTGAAGCGGTGGCGCCAGCAGTGGATTGAAGATCGATCGATAAGGAGCGACCGATGCAAACGCACATGCGGGGCAAGGACATGATCACCACCCAGGAGTGGACCAAAGACGAGCTCGACACCGTCATCGACATCGCCCTCGATCTCAAGCGGCGCCGCGCCCTCGGCGAGGACCACGCCCTGTTGCGGGACAAGGTCCTGGCGATGCTCTTCTTCTTCTCCAGCACGAGGACCCGGGCCAGCTTCGAGGCAGGCATGGCGCAGCTGGGCGGCCATGCCATGTTCCTCGACAGCACGACGACTCAGATCGGCCACGGCGACACCTGGAAGGAGATCGGCGACATCCTGGGCCGTTACAACGACGGCATCGCGATCCGTCAGGTCGACTGGGGAATCGGCAACAACTACATACGTGCCGTCGCCGAGGCGAGCCGGGTGCCGGTACTCAACATGCAGTGCGACTGGTATCACCCCTTCCAGGCGCTCGCCGATCTGCTGACGATCATCGAGCAGAAGGGCGACCCGGCCGGACTCACCATCAACATGAGCTATGCGTACGCCGCCAGCTACCAAAAGCCGATCAGCGTCCCGCAGAGCCTCATCCTGCTCTTGACGCGCTACGGCGCCAACGTGCGCCTCACCCGTCCTCCCGAGTTCAAGCTCATGCCCGAGGTCGTGGCCCAGGCCGAGGAGAACGCAGCGCAGGCCCACGGCGGCTTCGAGATCGTCGAGGACTTCGAAGAAGGCATGCGAGGCGCCGACGTCGTCTACGCCAAGGCGTGGGGATCGATGCTGACGACCTCCGACCTCGACGAGTCGGCGAAGATCTCGGAGCAGTACCAGGACTGGATCGTCGATCCGCGTCGCATGGAGATGGCCGACGAGGATGCCATCTACATGCACCCGCTCCCCGCCGACCGCAACATCGAGGTCGCCGACGCCGTCATCGACGGCCGCTGGAGCCGGGTGTTCGACCAGGCGGAGAACCGTCTCCACGTGCAGAAGGCAGTGATGGCGTTGACTCTCTAGTCGTTAGTCATTAGTCATTAGCCACTTGCGACTTGCGGATCACGTAGCGGTGGCGCTCTCGCGAGAATGAACGCGATGCCGGAGCGGATCACGTTCACCCTCAACGGGGCCGAGGTGAGCGTGAGGGAAGATCATCCCCATCTCCTCGCCGCCTTGCGCGAAGAGCTCGACATCACCTCCCCCAAGGACGGCTGCTCCCCCTCCGGCCAGTGCGGCGCCTGCACCGTCCTCCTCGAAGGCAAGGCACGTGTCAGCTGCTCGACCCCGCTCGAGAAGATCGCGGGACGCGCCGTGACCACCCTGGAGGGCTTCACCACCGAAGAGCGCTCCCGGTTGGCCGATTCCTTCGCCGCCCACGGTGCTCTGCAGTGCGGCTTCTGCATCCCGGGAATCCTGGTGAGGGCGAAGGCGCTCATCGACGAGAAGGGCGCCGCCCTCGATCGCAAGACGATCGAGAGACGGCTCGGGGCCCACCTGTGCCGGTGCACGGGCTACACCAAGATCGTCACCGCCATCACCGATCTGGCGAACGGCACAACCGGCGTACCGTCGCTCCCGGATCGCATAGGGGCTTCGGGCGCCAAGTATCAAGCAGCAGACCTGGCCCTGGGAGACCGCGGCTACATCGACGACATGAGACGCCCGGAACTCCTCCACGCGGCGGTGGTGCTCGCCAAGCATGCCCGCGCCGAGGTCCTAGCCATCGACACCGCGGCCGCCACTGCGATGTCCGGCGTCAAGGCCGTGTTCACCGCAGAGGACGTGCCGGGAGAGCTCCGCGTGGGCATCATCGATCGCGACTGGCCGGTGTTCATCCCGGTGGGTGGCCGCACCTCCTATGTCGGCGACGTCATGGCCCTCGTCGTCGCCGAGACACGGCAGGAAGCACGACAAGCTGCCGCCCGCGTCGTCGTCGAGTACCGACCCCTCCCCGCGATCACCGATGCGGCGGCAGCCGTCGCCGGAGCCGAGGACGCCGTATGGGGGCTCGCCGGCAACGTGCTTTCCACAACGGAATACACCCGAGGCGACACAGGCGGGGCGTTGGAGTCCTCGGCCCATGTGGTGCGGGAGACGTTCGTCACGCAACGGGTGGAGCATGCCTTTCTCGAGCCGGAGGCGACGCTCGCCGAGCCCCTCCCCGATGGCCGCCTACGGGTGTTTTCGGGTGGGCAAGGCATCTGGGACGATCGCGATCAGATCGCCGCCGTCCTGGATCTCCCCACCGACCGTGTCGTGGTGGAACTCGTGTCCAACGGAGGAGCCTTCGGCGGCAAGGAGGACATGTCCAACCAGGCACAGACGGCGCTGGCGGCCTTCTTGCTGCAGCAGCCCGTCAAATGCACGCTGTCGCGTGAAGAATCGTTCCTACTCCACGCCAAGCGGCACCCGATCACGATCGACATCGCCCTCGGCTGTGATGAATCCGGAGTGCTGACTGCACTACACGCCCGCCTCCTCGGTGACTCCGGCCCATACGGCTCGATAGGAATGAAGGTGCTGGAGAGGGCAGCGGGACACGCCTCCGGCCCCTACGCCATCCCCGCAGTCGATGTCCGTGCCACGGCGGCACGGACCAACAATCCGGTTTGTGGCGCCTTCCGCGGGTTCGGAGCCAATCAGGCCCAATTCGCCATGGAGGGTGCTCTCGATCGTCTCGCCGAGGCGGCCGGGATCTCCGGCTGGGAGATTCGCTCTCGCAACGTGGTGACGCCGGGCTCGGTGTGGGGCCCCGGCCAGGTCATGGATGATGGCTCTGCCGGCGCCCGCATGTGCCTCGACACCATCAAGCCGTTCTATGACGCAGCCCGGGAACAGGGCAAGGCAATCGGACTGGGGATGGGGATGAAGAACTCAGGTTTGGGCAACGGCAATGTGGAAGTCGCCCGAGCGACCGTTCGCTTCGATGAGAATGGGACCGTGGAGGTACGCCACTGCTGGACGGAGATGGGCCAAGGGGTCGACACCGTGGCTGTTCAGATCGTCGCCGACGAGCTCGGTGTGACGCCCGAATCGGTGCGTGTCGTCGTCGACACCACGCGGGAGCTCGGGGCCGGTCAGACGACCGGTTCGCGGGGGACGCTGATGGTCGCCGGAGCCCTCGCCGACGCGTGCCGAGCCGCCGATGCTGAGGGTCGCGAGGCCGGCGTCGAGTATTCCGGTTCATACGTGGTCGATTGGACCAACTCGATCGAAGAGGGGGCCGACGAACCGATCCTGCATTCCACGTTCGGCTATGCCGCCCAACTCGTCATCGCCGATCCCGACACGGGAGCGATCGAGAAGGTGGTGGCCGTCCACGACGTCGGCAAGGCGGTGAATCCCACGCTCTGCGAAGGACAGGTGGAAGGGGCGGTGCACATGGGGCTCGGCTACGCCCTCAGCGAGGAGTTCCCCACCGACGAAGACGGCCGACCCACGAAGGAGACACTGCGGTCACTGGGGATCCTGCGCCCCAAGGATGTGCCCGAGATCGAGACGATCCTCGTCGAGGCGCCCCAGCCCGACGCTCCCTATGGCATCAAGGGAATAGGCGAGATCGGGCTCGTCCCCACCGCCGGAGCAGTCGCCGCCGCCCTCCGTGAGGTCGACGGTCGGTGGCGCACGCGGCTGCCCATGGGTGTTCACGATCCGGTGAAGACATGACGACGACCCCCGGCCTGGTGTGCGCCCATCACCACCTCTATTCGACCCTGGCGAGGGGCATGCCGGCTCCGCCGCAGACACCGAACTCGTTCCAGGAGATCCTGGAGCAGATCTGGTGGCGCCTCGACGCCGCGCTCGACCTGGAGATGCTGCGCTGGTCGGCACAACTCGGTGCCCTGGAGGCACTCGAGGCAGGCACCACCGGGATCATCGATCACCACGAGTCCCCCAACGCCATCGAAGGCAGCCTCACCGTGATCGCCGATGCCTGTGCCGAAGTGGGGGTGCGGGTGCGCACCGCCTACGGAGTCACCGACCGTCATGGTGCCGATGGAGCTGCCCGCGGACTCGAGGAGAACCGACGCTTCCTCGAGGCCGGCGGCGACGGCCTGGTGGGGATCCACGCCGCGTTCACCTGCAGCGACGAGACCTTGGAGACGGCTGCGGAACTCGCCACTGAGCACGACGTCGGCGTGCACATCCACGTAGCCGAGGGCCCGGAGGACATCGCCGCCCCGCAGCGGCTCACCGGCCTAACCGGCGACGACTGGCTACTGAGCCACTGCGTGCATCTGCCCACCGACCACGAGCTGCGGGGGACGGTTCTGCACAACCCTCGCTCCAACCTCAACAACTCAGTCGGTTACGCCGACCCGGTGCGATTCAGCAATCCGGTGGCGCTGGGCACCGACGGCATCGGAGCCAACATGCTCGAGTCCTTCCGGCTCGCCTACGTCATGCAGCGCTCCGTCGACGTGACGGCGACGCCCGATCCGGCATGGACCTGGCTGGAAACGGGATGGGACATCATGCCCGAGTGCCGCGGCGACGAAGTCACCTGGTCCTACGAGCCCATGGATCCCTGGCACATCGCCTTCACACCGGGAATAAGACCCGAGCTAATCGTCGTCGATGGTGACGTCGTCTTCGCCGACGGTGCACCCACACGGGTCGACGCCACCGAGATCAGGGCCAAGGCGCGCGAACAGGCAGCCAGACTGCACTCCAGACTCTGAGAGGAGCCGAGGATGTCGGACCGATTCCATCTGATCCCGATGGAGCAGCTGACGGACTGGGTCTTCACAGAGCTCGAGGAGAAGGACTCGATCTTCGGCGTGCCCCGAGCGGCATTCTTCACCCCAGCCGAGGACGACCGATTCCGCATCGAGAAATACGGGCAGGTGCTGGAGACACCGTTTGGGGTGGCGGCCGGACCGCACAGCCAGATGGCGCAGAACATCATCGTGTCCTGGCTGGTCGGGGCCCGCTTCATCGAGTTGAAGACGATCCAGACCCTCGACGAACTCGAGATCAACAAACCGTGCATCGACGTGGAGGACGAGGGCTACAACGTCGAGTGGTCCCAGGAGCTCAAGGTCTACGAGTCGTTCGACGAGTACCTGCGCGCCTGGGTGCTGATCCACGCCCTGCACCACAAGCTCGGCTTTCCCGGCGACCGCCCCGGAATGATCTTCAACATGTCGGTCGGCTACGACCTCGCCGGCATCAAGAAGCCCAACGTCCAGTGGTACCTGGATGTGATGAGCGACTCCTCCGCTTACAAGCAGGCATACGTGGACCTCGTCGCTGCCCGCTATCCGCAGGTGGCCGAATGCGACATCCCCGATCGGATCTCCGACACCATCACGCTGTCGACGATGCACGGATGCCCCCCCGACGAGATCGAGGCGATCGTGCTCTACCTGATGGAGGAGAGGGGGATCCACACATCGGTGAAGTGCAACCCGACCCTCCTCGGACCGGAGTCGGTGCGCCGCATCGTCAACGACGATCTCGGTTTCGGCGACATCCCAGTTCCCGACGAGGCGTTCGGCCACGACCTCGTCTACGCCGACGCCATCCCGATATTTGACAACCTGCGCCGTGTCGCCGATGACCGCGATCTGGTGTTCGGCCTCAAGCTGACCAATACGCTGGAGGTGGAGAACCACCGCAGCGTCTTCGACGACGACCAGACCATGTACATGTCGGGCCGCTCCCTGCACGCGGTCACCAGCAACCTGGCGCTGCGTCTGGCCGACCAGTACCACGGCGATCTGCTGCTCTCCTTTGCCGGCGGCGCCGATGCGTTCAACGTCGCCGACCTGCTCCGCTCGGGCATGAAGACCGTCACCGTGTGCTCCGACCTGCTCAAGACCGGCGGGTACTTGCGCATGAAGCAGTACATGGAGCAACTGGACGCAGCCCTCGATGATGTGGGAGCCGCCGACATGCCCGACTTCATCGCCAAGTCGGCAATACGAGAAGAATGGGACGACCTTCCCGAACTCCTGGCCGCGGCGGGCACACCGCTTCGCGATGCCGAAAGTGCGCGCGGCCTGAGCGAAGCCCTGGCGGAACGACTGCCCGATAGCTCGATCGGCGACGTCGTCGCCGGCTGGGCGGCAGAGCACGACGTCGAAGAGGTTGTTGCCCTCACCGACGTCGCCACCAACACTCTGGCTCGTCTCAATCTCAGGGCCCACTCCGCCGCGGTGCGCTCCGACTGGAGGTACCAGAAGGGTTCCTTCAAGATGGACCACTCGAAGACCCCCCGCAAACTGGGGCTCTTCGACTGCATCGAGGCGCCGTGCGTCGACGAGTGCCCGGTGAATCAAGCGGTTCCCGCCTACATGAGGGCGGTACGGGAAGGCGACTTCGCCACAGCGGTGGCCATCACCAGGAGCGACAACCCTCTGGCTTCGATCCTGGGCAGGGTCTGCGACCACCTGTGTGAGAACACATGCATTCGCACCCACCTCGACGAACCGCTGGCCATCCGCGAGATGAAGCGATTCATCATGTCCCACGAAGAGGGGTCCGGAGCGAAAGCGGGCACGGCCTCGGCCGGCAAGGTGGCGATCATCGGTGCCGGTCCGGCCGGTCTCTCGGCGGGCCAGGAGCTGGGCCGCGCCGGCCTCGAGGTCACGATCTTCGAGGCACACCCCTACGCCGGGGGAATGGTGGGCGGAGCAATCCCCTCCTACCGACTGCCCCAGGAGCAGATCGACAGCGACCTTCGCGTCCTCGAGGATCTCGGCGTCCAGATCGAGTACGGGAAGGAAGCCGGCAGCGACTTCACCCTCGATGACCTACGGGCCGCCGGATACGAGTACACGTTCGTCGCCGTGGGGGCGCAGCTGCCCAAGTACCTGGGACTCGAAGGCGAGGACAGCTCCGGCGTAATCGACGCCCTCTCCTTCCTGCGCAGCGTCCGCGAGGGCCATCCGGTGTCCGTGGGACCGCGCGTCGGCGTGATCGGCGCCGGAGACACCGCCATGGACTGCGTCCGCTCGGCGCGACGGGTCGGCGCCGAGTCGGCGGCGCTCATCTATCGGCGCACCATCGATCAGATGCCTGCCGATCGTGAGGAGATCCGGGCCTGCGTCGAGGAGGGCATCGAGATCATCGAACTGGCCAAGCCTCATGCCATACACGTCGAGGACGGTGCCTTGGCCGGCCTGGTCTGCACCAAGACGGAGTACCGCGGCGACCGCGACTCCTCAGGCCGGAAGATCCCGCACGAGGTGGCCGACTCCGAGTTCGAGATCCCCCTCGACACGCTGATCCTGGCGATCAGCCAGCACTCGATGCTCGACTTCTTCGGCGACGAGGTGCCCGACCTCACCGACCGGGGGTACATCGCGGTCGATCCCGACACCTTCGAGTCCTCGCTCGACGGCATCTACGCCGGCGGCGACGTGGCCGCCGACGGGCCCTCGTCGATCGTCAAGGCCGCCGCCGACGGCAAGGCCGCCGCCGCCGCCATAATCGCTCGGGCCGGGGCGACGGCGCCGCCCTCCGAGAGCCCATCGCGACCCCCGGTCGACGTCAACGAGATGATGCTGCGCCGGGCCACAAGGAGTTACCGGGTCCCGGTGCGACACTCCCCGCTCACGGAGCGCGACGGGTTCGAAGAGACGGTCCTGACCTACACCTCTGCGCAGGCGCAGGAGGAGGCCGCTCGCTGCGTCGACTGCGACACGATCTGCAGCCTGTGCGTCGGCGTGTGCCCCAACATGGCCCTGCTCACCTATGAGGTGGAGCCCTTTGCCGTGGATCTCCCCGCGCTATCCGTTGCCGCCGGCGAAGTCGCCATCGGCGAAGAGCGGTCCTTCCGCATCGACCAAGGCCTGCAGATCGCCGTGCTCACCGACTTCTGCAACGAGTGCGGCAACTGCGTGACCGTCTGCCCGACCTCCGGAACCCCCTATCGGGACAAGCCCCGCCTCTACCTGGACCGCACCGACTTCGAGGCGGAGAAGGACAACGCCTTCATGATCTTCAACGACGGCACCACGGCGACCGTGGAGGGGCGTTTCCGCGGCGAGACGCACCAGCTCTCCATCAACGGCTCCATCGAGTACCGCTCCCCGGCACTGCGGGCCGATTTCGACGAGTCGCTCCGCTTTCGGGCGGCGGCCGCCAACGGGTCCGCCGCAGACGGCGCCGCCGTCTCCCTCGATCCGGCGGCGGCGATGTTTGCCGTGTGGCGCGGCCTGAGCTCGTCGATGCCGCAGATCCCGCTGGCGGGACGGCCCGGGACGAAGGTCGCCCACCCCGGGTACGAGGAGTAGCCCAGACGGCCCATCGATGAAACCGATCGGGCTGAGTCGTGCAGTACGGTGAGTCCTCGGCCCCACTGGGCGGCACATCCATCGTGACTTCTCCATGAGCTTCGGCACAGGCGACCCGGGCGGCCTCGACATCCCGTTGATCGTCATCACGGCGACAGGAGGGCTCGCTCTCTTCCTCTACGGGTTAGATCGCATGTCGGATTCGCTCAAGCTGATCGCCGGAGATCGCATGCGACAGCTGCTGAGCCGTCTGACCACGAATCGATTCGCCGGACTGGCCACCGGTGCCGGAGTCACCGCGGTCATCCAATCTTCTTCGGTGACCACCGTCCTCGTGGTGGGCTTCATCTCTTCAGGCGTGATGACGCTGGCACAGTCCGTTGGAGTCATTATCGGAGCCAACGTGGGGACGACGGTGACGGCTCAGATCATCGCCTTCAATGTCACGCGGTACGCCTTGGCCCTCGTCGCCGTGGGCTTCGGAATCACTTTCTTCTCCAGACGCGAGTCGCGCCGCCTCTGGGGCATGCTGTTCATGGGGCTCGGGCTCGTGTTCTTCGGCATGGCGGTCATGGCGGACGCCATGGATCCACTGCGAACGACGACGGCGTTCACCGACACCCTCTCCCGCATGGAGAATCCCCTCCTCGGCATCGCGGCCGCGGCCGTCCTCACCGCGGTGATCCAGTCGTCTTCGGCGACGACGGGCGTGGTAATCGTCCTAGCGGCACAGCACTTGGTGTCACTCGAAGCCGGAATCGCGCTGATCCTGGGAGCCAATATCGGGACGGCCGTCACTGCCCTACTGGCCGCAATAGGAAAGCCCCGCGAAGCACTGCGCGCGGCTGTGGTGCACACCTTGTTCAACGTCCTCGGGGTCCTGATCTGGGTGGGACTCATAGGACCACTCACTTCGCTGGTCACCGCCATCGGCGGAGACGAGGCCCGTCAGATCGCCAATGCCCACACCATCTTCAACGTCGTCAATGCCTTCGTCTTCATCTGGTTTGCGCAGAGGCTGGCCCGTGCCGCCGAGATGCTGGTCCCGTTCCGCCCCGATCCGTCCGAGGCAATGGTGCGGATCCGCTACCTGGATCGCGAACTGCTGCAGACGCCCCCGCTTGCCCTGGGCCGGGCGCGCCTCGAGTTGCTGCGCATGGCGCGCCGCATCAGACGGATGCTGATCGAAGTGCTGCCTGCGCTGCTCCACGGACCCGGCTCGAAACTGCGCGATGTCGAGGCACTGGATGACGAGGTCGACGCCCTCCACGCCCAGATCGTCAAGTACTTGGGGCGTATCAGCCAGACCCGCCTCAGCGATGCCTCGACGACCGAGTTGATTGGATTGATGGAGGCGACCAACGCCATCGAGGCAATCGGTGACGTGATCGAGACCAATCTGGTGGCTCTCGGCCTCAGCCGCATCGAGCAGCAAATCACGGTCAGCGACGAGACGGAGGCGAAGCTCACCCAGCTTCACGACGCCGTCGTCGAGTCGCTCGACCTGGCGGTCATGGCTCTCTCCGAGGGGGATGCCGCTCTCGCCAGGACCGTGCGCGGGCGCAAGGACCTGATCAACCGACTAGAAGGCGACGTCCTCACCCATCAGGCTGAGCGGCTCGTCGCCCCGGAGCCGAAAAGGGCTCGCACCTACCGACTCGAGATCGACGTGGTCTCCAACCTGAAGCGCATCCACTACTTCGTGAGGAGGATCGCCCGCACCGCGGTCCCGATCGACAGGCGCGCCTCATCGGGATGAGACTCGTGTTTAGCGCAGCCCGCGGATGAACGGCTGGGACAGAGCCGCCGGCTGGCGGAACTGCTTGGTGATGGCATACATCACGACCAGAGTCAGGACGTACGGCAGCGCCGCCAGCAGCTGCGCGTTCAACTGGTAGCCGAGCACGGGAACCGACAAGCGGAACGCATCGGCAAAGCCGAACACCAGCGACCCGAGCACGGTGCCGAACAGCGTCCAGCCACCGAAGTAGACCGCGGCGATGGCGATGAAGCCCCGGCCGCCCACTGCCGCAGGGTCGAAGCTCCCCACCTGGCCCAGGACGAGGAACGCGCCGCCCAGGCCGGCGAGCAGGCCTCCGTAGTAGATCGCCTGACGCCGCCGCTTGTTGACGTCGATGCCGGAAACGTCGCTCGCCTGGGGGTTCTCCCCCACGGCCCGAACCTCGAGCCCCCACCGGGTCC
>JABAOH010005679.1_pt1 | contig 28674 bp, 29 predicted proteins | sample 7062181 | NCBI WGS metagenome assembly JABAOH01 (sample SAMN14538630, study PRJNA623070) | marine sediment metagenome | biome: marine biome [ENVO:00000428]; feature: marine pelagic biome [ENVO:01000023]; material: deep marine sediment [ENVO:00002113]; isolation source: pool of 5 deep marine...
GCTCATAGAGTTCATTCAGAGGAACTATCCGGATGGCCTGCCCAAGGTACGCGCCGAGATTCAGGAATCGGTGTCACCGGCATCCACGATGATCGAATCAAAGAGTTAGAGGGGTGATTTGTCATGGCTATATTCGGGAAGAGAATATCTCATAGAGTCAGAGCCCAAGAAAAAGTTGGACTCCCACCGGGAACGCTTGTGCATATAGGGGAGAGAAGGACGGAAAAGGCAGAGATTACCGTTATCGATTACGACGAAAAGGAACTCCAAGAAAAAGAAGCCAAGAAGGTTGAAGAATGTTTTCCCTTCAAGGATAAACCAACGGTAACATGGATAAACATAAATGGACTCCAGGAGGTGGGAATTATAGAAAAAATCGGCGTTCATTTTGGCATACATCCTCTCGTTTTGGAGGATATCCTACATACGGGACAACGTCCGAAAGCAGAGGATCTCGAGGACTACCTCTTTATCGCCCTGAGGATGCTCTATCATGATGAAAGTGAGGATGTAGTGATAGGTGAGCAGGTTAGTTTGCTTCTCGGTCCGAATTATGTCATCTCTTTTCAAGAAAGAGAAGGAGATGTCTTCAGTCCAATCAGGGAACGAATTAGGAATTCCAAAGGTCGCATCAGAAAGGCGGGAGCGGATTATCTCGCCTATGCGTTGCTCGACGCAATCGTTGACCACTACTTCGTCATCTTGGAAAAACTGGGAGAAAAGATAGAGTTTCTGGAAGAAGAGCTGGTCACAAACCCGAGGCCAGAGACCTTACAGGCAATTCACACATTAAAAAGGGACTTGATATTCCTCCGGAAGTCGGTGTGGCCTCTAAGAGAAGTTATCAATGGTTTGGAAAGGGGGGAATCACCCCTGATTACGGAGCCTACCGGGATATACCTGAGGGATGTTTACGATCACACCATCCAGGTGATCGACACGATAGAGACCTACCGGGATATGGTTACCGGAATGCTCGATATCTATCTTTCCAGCCTGAGTAACAGAATGAACGAAGTGATGAAAGTATTAACAATCATAGCCACCATATTTATCCCCCTTACATTTATTGCCGGGATCTACGGGATGAATTTCAAATACATGCCTGAACTTGAGTGGCACTGGGGTTACCCCATGGCTCTCATCGTGATGCTCCTTGTTGTTGTTTCAATGTTCATCTATTTCAGAAGAAAGAAATGGCTCTAAGATCAGGAGGATGCTCTCTGTATGGACATGATGATATTCCCTTCAGGATGGAGATGGCCACCTATGGGAGCCCCCTTAGAAATTCCCGGTAGATGAGGCGAAAGGGTAAATGAACAAGAACCGGCGATCAGGGAGGAAAGCTTAGTGAAACAGCGGATCGATCAGAGCACTTTCGAGAGTATTTTCCACAGCTTCAAATAACAGACGCAGTGAAGAAGAGCATAATTACACCATGACAAGGGAGGTGCACAATGTTTAAGAGAATCTTATATCCGACTGATTTTTCAGATGTGTCCAAGAAGGCTTTGGACTATATCAAGCAGTTAAAGGAAGGTGGGGCTAAGGAGGTCATAGTTTTACATGTCATTGATGAAAGAGAAATAGAAAGTATTCATCGAGCAAGTGCTTATGTCAGTTACGAGAAGGAGGTAGAGAAGATAATAAAGGAAAATGCAGAGGAACAAACAGGGCTCATAGAAGCCGAACTGAAAAAAAGTGGTTTTGACGTCAAGATAAGGATTGAGAAGGGAATTCCATTCAGGGACATCTTGAGGGTTGAAAAAGAAGAAGCAGTTTCCGTCATAGTGGTTGGGTCTCACGGAAAGAGCAATATCGAAGAAATGTTCCTGGGCTCCGTTTCAGAAAAGGTGATACGGAAATGCAAGAGGCCGGTCCTCGTTATAAAGCGATGAGGCCATCCCGGTTAGCCCTATTGATGACCCAGATTGCTCTATTATAGTATAGGTTGCTCCTGTCAGTGTCGCGGGAAGCCGCCTTCGCAGACACGGTCAATACGCCATTGTGCTTTATGGACATTAAGGTGATGATCCGTGATCTGAAGGCCGAATAGAACAGAACCGAAGAAGAAAGCTGACGAGCGGAATCTCGCAAGATGAGAAATCCAAACGGACCGAAGATAGCCCAACCATGAGAAGATTCGGTACCTTTGGCGGGGTATTCACGCCCGATGTATTAACCATTCTCGGCGTGATCATGTATTTAAGGTTCGGCTGGGTGGTCGGGAACGCGGGGTTCGTAGGGGCGGTTATTATCATTTTCTTGGCAAAAAACGTTACCATACGTACCGGCCTTTCAATGTCTTCAATTACGACCAATATCAAGATCCGAGCCGGTGGAGCACCGGCGGTGTGGAGCTCTGTCTTGCCGATGAACAGGGTGGATGATACTCTCCTGATGCTTTTAAACGCGCCCATGAGCCGCTGTCCTTCGTCTTGCCGGCTCAGCAAATTAACACGAGTGGGGAGCTGATCCCGGATACACGGGAATCGATGGGAAAGCGACAGTCCCCTCTGCTTCCTTCGGGTGAGCCCCACGAGCTAGAGGCGCGGTCCCGGGTGTTGTTGTGTCTCCAGGGGGACAAAGGGCCGACGAGAAGTGATTAATTCGTCCAATTTCGGACAACTGCGTTCTCGTAAAAGGGGCCACGACGAAGAATGTTCATTCGAGTAGGTAGTGAGACATGATGATTTATGGATCTTCTCCCAAATAGTTGGTGGAATTGAAGGATTCAAGAGAGAGAGGAGATATTGAGAGGATGCTCAAGCCACTCACGAAATCCTTAAAAAACAAACACTTGAACCCTTGCATCCTCGAATCTTTGGACCCTTTTGATCACCTTTTTTGGAGAAGAACCTGATTTATACAACAGGACGCTCATTGCCCTTCTGAAAGACTGGATAATCGCTTGACAGACCACGCCTCCGCGCTGAAATATAAGAATACGAGGTTTGCCTTGCCCCACGGGATCCAGCGCTCGAGGCTTTTTTTTGTTTGACGAGCAACAAACTACAAAACGGTAACAAGCACTAATCGAAAGGACAAACCAGATGGTAGAAAGGGACTATTACCAGATGAAGGCCCAGGAGGTCCTGGATACTTTGAGCACCAGTGAGAAAGGACTTCCTCGCGCTGAAGCTAAAAAACGGCTGCAGAAATACGGCAAAAACGAACTGAGGGCGAAAATAAGAGTCCCGCTATGGCTGGTGTTTTTATCGCAATTCAGAGAACTTCTCATTCTGATATTGACTCTCGGGGGGTTCATATCCTACTTCATCGGTAACTATCGAGACGGTTCGATTATTTTCATCATTGTTTTCGTCAACGCGATAATCGGTTTTCTCCATGAACATAAAGCAGGAAAGATTGTTGATAAGTTAAAGAGCCTGATCAGGTCTCCGGCCAAGGCCATACGAGGCGGAGAGTTGGTGGAAATTTCGCAGGAAAACGTGGTTCCCGGAGACATTGTGCACATAGAGGCAGGGGACAAGCTGCCCGCGGATGTGAGGCTCATTGAGGTAAACGGTCTCAAGACCAACGATTTCGCCCTGACCGGAGAGTCGGTGCCTCAGGAAAAGCACCATGACGCGATAAACGAAGAGGTTTCCTTGGCTGACAGGGATAACATGGCATACGCCGGCACGACGGTGGCAACCGGAAGTGCCACCGGTGTGGTCGTGGCTACCGGTATGGATACGGAGACGGGGAAAATTGCGGGTATGACGGAAGAAGCAGGCGAAATAAAAACCCCGCTCCAAAGAGAGCTGCGACGCCTGGCGAACCAGTTGACCGTCGCAGTGGGCATCATCAGTGCCGGGCTTTTTGTGTTGGGGATGGTCCAGGATTTCTCCCTTTACATGAGCCTGGTGTATGCGCTCGGTGTTGCAATGGCCATGGTGCCGCAAGCACTCCCCGCCCAGGTAACGGTTGCCCTTTCGACGGGAAGCAATCTGTTGGCCGATAGAAACGCAGTGGTGAAGAACCTGCCCTCCGTTGAAACTCTGGGGTCGACGACCGTAATCTGTACCGACAAAACGGGAACCCTGACGAAAAACGAGATGACCGTCCAATCGGTGTGGTTTAACGGAAAAAGATACGAGGTTACCGGAATCGGGTATGAGCCCGAAGGGGATGTCCTGGATGAAGGTGGAAAAACCCTGAGCAAGGAGCACATTGAGGAGATAGAAATGATCATGGACGCAGCGACCATGTCGTCAAACGCGGAAATACACGAACCGGACGAGGAACACGCCTCCTGGTACCCCATCGGCGACCCTACCGAGGCGGCACTGATAACGCTGTCAACGAAGCTCGGTACCCGTTCCCCCAAGGAAGATGAGGAAAACCTTGAACTCCAGGAATTCTCCTTCGATTCCGAGGTGATGAGAATGAGCTCGGTGAGAAAGTTCGGGGATGAGGTGAGGCTCGCCGTGAAGGGTTCCACGAACAGCGTCCTCTCCATCAGCGCTCATTTTTACAAAGATGGGGAAAATGTCCCCATAACCGAAGGAGATAGGGAGAAGATCAAAGCGATAAACGAGGAGTACTCCAGAGGCGGCATGCGTGTTCTGGCGATTGCACATCGACCGCTGGATTCCAAAAAAGGTGAATACAGCAGGGAAGACGTGGAGAAGGACGTCATATTTTTGGGCCTGATGGCGATGATCGACCCCCCGAAGGAGGGAGTAAGAGAGGCGATCGAAGATGCCCGTAAGGCGCACATACGAGTGTTCATCCTTACGGGGGACCACCCGGAGACCGCCCAGGCAGTCGGTCGAGAGATCGGCCTGCCGGAACCCGGGGAGGCCACGCCGGTCATTACAGGTAGGGAACTCAAGGAGATGGACGAAAAAAATCTGAAAAAGGTATTACAAAAAAATCAGTCCATCATATTTGCCCGCGTCGACCCTGAGGACAAGCTGCAGATCGTGAAGGTTTTGGAGGCCCAGGGCGAAATCGTCGCGGTTACCGGAGACGGCGTGAACGATGCGCCCGCCCTCAGGAGGGCTCATATCGGCGTTGCCATGGGGCAGAGGGGAAATGACGTCGCGAAAGAGGCGTCGAGACTCGTCTTGCTGGATGACAACTTTTCTACGCTGGTTCACGCGATACGAGGCGGGAGAACGATCTACAATAACTTGAAGAAAACGGTGTTCGCTTCTCTGACCACCAACGTGGGAGAACTGGCAGTAGTTTTATTGGGCCTGCTGGGAGCCGCCCTGTGGAATTATCCCATACCGATATTGGCAGGCCAAATACTCGCAATCGATTTGCTGGGAGAGATCGGGCCTCTCACCCTTCTCACGTTCGATCCTCCGGACAAAGACGTGATGACCAGGCGCCCCAGGAAACCCGAGGAACATATGCTGAACATATTCGCCGGTACGGAGATTACGCTCTTGGGAATACTGATGGGAGGCTTGGCCTTCCTGAATTTTTTCCTGTTCATGAGCCGGGAGGGAATAACCCTGACAATCGATAGCGTGGGCACCATGGATTATTTCAAGGCTACTGCATTGAGTTATGCCACCATTGTGTTTTGCCAATTTTTCAACATCCTCCAGAGGAGGTCCGAACGCACTTCCCTGTTCAATCGGAATTTTTTTACGAACACGATATTGCTCTACGCGACGGTGATTTCCATCGGGTTGGTGTCGCTGGCAATCTACGGACCGTATATCAATGACTTTTTGAGCTTCGGCCCCATTACAGTAACCGACTGGCTATTTGTCCTCGGTGCAGCGGTCATCTTTTTGGGAATATTTGAGGTGCTCAAGTTCTTCAAACGAATCAGGCGAACACGAGCTGCGAAGGAATATGAGGGATCCGTCGCTGGATACCTCAAGGAGGGGACGTCCGATGTCATCGATCGCGCGGAAAGGGTTTTGAGAGGAAAGCTAGAGGGAAAACCCCTTGAACCGAGAAGGTCAAGCGCGAAACGGAAATAACTGCTTCGGTCAGGAACCGAGCATGAGCGCTCCGGATGCACCGACGGCCTGGAATCTGCGTTGCGAAGTGAGGGAGAAGCTCATAGAGTTTATCCGGAAAAACTATCCCGAAGGACTTCCAAAGGTACGGGCTGAAATTCGGGAGTCAAAAAAAACAGGGTCCTCCCTGGGTTGGGGATAAAAGAGCAGAAAGGGTAAGGAATGAGGGTACGCAGAATTCGTGGCCTTACGCCTGTTTTTGTCATTCCTTGGAGTGAGCAACGGTTTGGCCGGAATTGAAAGAACGGAAAAGGTTGGGGAATCGGGGAGAATGCTTTAGAGAAACAACACACTAACAAGGAAAAACCTTGTCCAAGACCGCTTTCATAATTCTTATATTTCTCGCCTTTTCCTCTTTAGAAAAACACTTCAAATGAATCGAATCTAACATCGCTTTCTCGAAATGTTCCCTTCCTAGGCCGCTTGTTTCGGCCTGATTCGGTGTAAATTTCTGGATAACGTCGAAAAGCTCTTTCTTGGTAAATTTTATCATGTGTCGTCTCCGGTTGTCTGGAGTTTTTGACGCTTTCCTCCTCGGGCAAATGTAGCTTTATCCTAAGAATTTAGCATATTCTATGCCAATAGTTTTCACATCTGTAATTGATTGAAATCATTAGAATCCTTGAATTTCTTACTGATAGTTCAAGGCAAATTTAGACAATTTTTGCTATTGATATGAAAATATTTGGTATATGAGATAGGTCGGATTTTGTTGAAGCTGGAAAATGTTGAGCAAGGCGGGAGATAGATGAGACTCGTATTACCGAAGAAAGCTGGAGTCCCTTGAAAGACCTGGACGAGTTACATTCCGGATAACTGGAGTATGAAAGGGGAAAATGTTAGGATCGATTTGGTATGAGCAAAGATGCGAAAATCTACAAGGACAAAGACATTTCCAAACAACAGGACGAGGTATTGCTTCCCTTTCGGTCCCATGTGCCATTCCTACTGTTTCTGACGGGGATCTTCTTTCTCAATTTCCTTGCAAGGGTAGTCCTGGCCCCCTTGATGCCTACCGTTGAGAGAGATCTGAATGTCGGTCACGGGGAGGCAGGGTCCCTTTTCTTCTTCATTTCCGTGGGCTATTTTGCAGGGCTTTTGGGTTCCGGGTTCGTTTCATCCCGTCTCACCCACAGATGGACGATTATCCTTTCCTCCGTGGCCGTGGGCGGATCATTTATCGTTGTTTCCCTCAGCCATTCCCTCTGGTGGATTCGATCGGGGTTGATCCTTCTGGGATTATCCGCAGGGCTTTATCTCCCATCGGGAATTGTCACCCTCACAGCCATGGTGAGCTCAAGGGACTGGGGAAAGGCCATAGCGGTTCACGAACTAGCCCCCAACCTGGGCCTCATAACGGCCCCCTTGCTGGCGGAGGTACTGATGATATGGTTTTCCTGGCGGGGAGTCATGGCGCTGTTCGGGGGAGCCGCGATTTTTGCTGGCGTGGCCTTCATCCGCTTCGGGAGGGGTGGGGGATTTCCTGGAGAGACCCCGAGCACAAAAATTCTCCGGGTTCTTCTAAGAGAACCTTCTTTCTGGATCATGATGGCACTTTTCAGCATGGGCATCGGCGCAAGCCTCGGGGTTTATACCATGCTCCCGTTGTATCTGGTGGCCGACCAGGGGTTAGAACGTGGCTGGGCCAACACCCTCGTCGCACTTTCTCGGATCGCGGGGCTCGGTATTGTTTTTCTGGCGGGATGGGTAACGGACAAACTAGGCCCTAGGCGCGCCCTGGGAGGCGTATTTCTGGCCACCGGAATGGCAAGCGTACTCTTGGGCATAGTCCACGGGGTGTGGATAATCCCCGTTTTGTTTCTGCAGCCCGTGCTGGCTGCCTGTTTTTTCCCAGTGGGCTTCGCGGCCCTATCGCGAATTGGTCCTCCCCGGGTCAGGAACGTCTCAGTTTCCCTCACTATTCCCGTGGCCTTTCTCTTGGGAGGAGGAGCTATCCCAGCCGGAATCGGGATTATGGGGGAGAAAGGCCTCTTCCCACTAGGGATCATATTGGTAGGCTTGTTGCTCCTGGGAGGCATCATTCTTGTACACTATCTGAAATTCCATGAGGATCAGTGATGCCTCCTGATTCCCCTGGATCGGCTGAGATAGTCCCTGCCAAGCGGAAGCCGTTTGGCTGCGATCTCGCGCGCGGAGAAAATTGGGGACCTTCTTATTTCTGAAGGAGCGCTCTTTATTTTTTTCGCTCATTAGAGTACTATTTTCATGATATCGTTGATTTCAATCGGTTTTTGGAGGAAGGGAAGAATGAACTGGAAAGAATACTTTGAAACGAAAAAGGGAAAGGGATTTTTGGCCACGGCGGGGAAGACGGGTGAGGTGGACATCGCCGTATACTCACGACCCCATGTTATGGAGGACAACACACTAGCATTCGGAATGACCGAACGGCTCACGCATGCAAACCTCCAAGAAAATCCTTATGCCGTGTACGCATTCAACGCCAAGGGTTTTGAAGGAGTTCGCCTATACTTGGAAAAGGTGCGCGAGGAAACGGAAGGACCACTGCTCGATGAGATTCGAAATCGGGCGGACGAGGTGGTGTGCCCGGGAACCGGAAATCTCGTAGAATATGTGGTCTATTTTCGGGTGATGAAGGATCTCCCCTTGGTTATTGCATGAGCGAGCAAAGCTCTGTTGCTAAACTTTTCTCCCAATCTATTGAGCAGGAGATACAGTCCATGCTTTCGCAAATACCCATGAATCTTGAGAAAGCCACAAAAGAGGATTTAGATAGGGAAATACTCAGAGCCGGAATAATGGCCGAATTTGACGCGATAAATCTCTATGCGCAAATGGCAGCTATGACCGGAAAAGAAGATATCAAGAAGATTCTCCTTGAGATAGCAAGGGAAGAGAAGAGATGAGTTTCCGGACTTTTGGGCTCTTCCCAACGCCCGATCGCCAACATTCCTTTGAGCCACCCAAATAGCAATTCCAAATGTCAAAACTCTTAATTTCCCTCAATAGTTAAGTAGTTAGCTTGTGAAGCTTCCCGCCCACAGGGCGGGGCTTCCCGGAAATGAAATCTCATTTTTAATTGTACCCCCTGACCCCGCCTAAAAGGCGGGGCTTGCGAGGCACTTGCCGGCCAAACCAGTCGATAACTCAACGACTCGAACAATCAACCTTCCCCATTTGTTTATTCTCATTTTTGCAACTTTTTTAGCACGTTAGAGTAATTACATGCTTTTTTCTGAGGGAACTCCAGAAGAGAAGACCCAAGTGGGAGAATTTCAGGCCCTCCTGTTAACGGAGGATAGAGAGGACGTGAAAGGACTGGAAGAGGGCAAGAAAGAGGTTGAGGAGTTGACGGGAAAGTAACAAGAGGCCTCCATTTTTCCGCGGGTCCGCTTTCCCTTGCTTTTTGTCCCACCTTCGGATCTCCGTTGCTCGTGAAGAAGATCTTCGATTACCCCTCATTCCGACGGCAACCTGTCATATCGGAAAATCATTACCTCGGGCCCCTTTGCACCCTGAGATAACTGAAGGCAGAAATCCTAAAATTTTAAAATCCTAAAATTTTACTTGACAAACCCGCTTGGAAGGGTTAATTTTACAGAGTAGTCTGATTTTTCAGAATAATATAAATTATCTGAAGCTTATAACTCAACGAGGTGATGAAAATGGGCGAAAACAGTGAAAATGAATCTCGTTGCATGCCGATGGATGACGGAATATGCTCCTGCAAAGTTGAGTCGATCATCAGCATAGATGAGAGGGGACAGATGGTGCTCCCGAAAAGTCTTCGAGATATGGCAAAGATTCGCGCAGGGGATAAGCTGGCCGTTATAAGCTGGAAAAAAGATGGTGAGGCATGCTGTATTTCCTTGATTAAAGTAGAAGATCTTACAGACATGGTAAAGGGAATGCTTGGGCCACTCATGAAAGAGATAATGGCGAAATAAAACCGGAGGGGATTAACATGAAAGAAGCAAAAATAAAGAAAGTCGTAAGGGAAGGCTATGCTGAGATAGCAAAAAGGGAGACCTCCTGCTGTGGGCCTGTGAGTTCCTGTTGTGGAGGTCCTGATGTGACCCAGGATATTGGCAAGAGTATAGGTTACAGCGAGCAAGAACTCAATGCGGTTCCCGAAGGGTCAAACCTCGGTCTCGGCTGTGGCAACCCCGTCGCTCTCGCTTCTCTAAAAGAGGGCGATGCTGTTCTCGATCTTGGCTCGGGGGCTGGCTTCGATTGTTTCCTTGCAGCAAACAAAGTCGGGAAGGAGGGAAAGGTCATCGGCGTGGATATGACGCCGGAGATGATCGATAAAGCCAGGGAAAACGCAATAAAGGCCAACTATGAGAATGTAGAATTTAGGCTTGGAGAGATCGAAAATATACCCGCTGCCGATAATTCCGTCGATGTCGTCATCTCAAACTGTGTCATCAACCTCTCGCCTGACAAGAGAAGGGTCTTTGAGGAGGCATTTAGGGTACTCAAACCCGGTGGAAGGCTGATGGTATCGGATATTGTCTTGATAAAAGAGCTCCCCGATTTCATAAGAAACTCGGTCGAGGCATATGTCGGTTGCATTTCAGGTGCGATAATGAAGAGAGAGTATATAGGAGCGATAAGAGGGGCTGGTTTTCGGGAGGTCAAGGTGATCGACGAAACATCCTTTCCGATTGAATACATGGCCAATGATCCAACTGCAAAGGCAATTATTGACAAGATGGACGCACCAAGGGGGAAGTTGGAAGAGATTGGCAATTCGGTTGTGAGCATAAACGTCCAGGGGAAAAAGATCACATAAGGAGCTGGCGACATCGGATATCCGGAGGTGAACTCAACTCAGATCATCCAGAACTTCAAGCCAACGGATTTACAGACCACCCTAGGACCACCCCAATAGTTCCCGATCTTCACCTTTTCTCAGGGCAAGGGAGATCTCGTCGGAGATCCATAGGGACTCGGAAAAATTCCAGAAGGGTGGAAACACCCTCTCGGTCCAGGTCTTGAAGGAGATATAATACTTATCCAAAGGGTCGTTTTCCCCTTGCAATTTAACCCTCATTACGGTATAGATATTACCCGGAAAGAAAAATATAACGGTTAGGGATACCCTCGGAATGAATTGAAGGAGGGGGTAGTATTTTAACCAAGGTTTCAATGGCCTTGGTTTCCTTTTGTATCCTTCGGGGAACACCGATGAGTCGAAACCTGAAATGGAAGTTCTTGTTGATCCTCTTCGTCACGGCAGTAGCCCTTATCTATCTGGCTCCCTCGGTGGTCGGTGAGATGACCGGGCTCTTGGGAAAGATTCTTCCCCGAGATAAGATCCACCTCGGTTTAGACCTTCAAGGGGGGATGCACCTGGTCCTGGAGGTCGAGGCCCAGAAGGCCGTCGAGAGCTATGTGGAGAGGATGAAGGGAGACCTGAAGGAGGATCTGAAGAAGAAACGAATCTATGCACCCAGGATTGAGAGGATAAATGGGGACCAGATCTCCCTGGAAATCCTTGGGGAGAAGGAGAGGTTCGATGAGTACATTACGAGCAACTATCCCATCTTGAAGGAGATATCGGCCCAAGACCAAGGGAAATATCAGAAGGTTGTTCTGGGAATCGTGGAGAAGCAAGCCGACTATCTAAGGCGGTACGCCGTGGAACAGGCCCTCGAAACGATTCGGAATAGGGTTGACCAGTTCGGCGTATCGGAGCCCGATATCAGCCCTCAGGGTTCCGACCGTATCCTGATCCAGCTCCCCGGTATAAAGGATCCCCATAGGGCCATGAGATTGATCGGAAGAACAGCGCTCCTGGAATTTAAGCTCCTTGACGAGGAGCATAGTCTCCAAGAGGCCCTCAAGGGAAAACTACCCGAAGGGGATATTATCCTCTATCAGAAGCGAGAGGAACCGCAAACGGGTAGGGTAACCAGGGTGCCCTTTCTTCTCAGGGAAAAAACCCTGATGACGGGGGAGGTCCTCAAGGACGCCCAGGTGAGATTTGATGAGTTCAATCAACCCTATGTGGCCCTGGAGTTCGATCCAAGGGGAGCTAAGATGTTTGATAGAATTACGGCCAAGAACGTAAAAAAGAGGTTGGCAATCATCCTGGATGACAACGTCTATTCCGCTCCGGTCATCCAGGAAAGGATTTCGGGGGGAAGAGCCCAGATCACCGGGAGATTCACCGAGAATGAAGCTCGTGATTTGGCCATCGTCCTCAGGGCAGGAGCCCTTCCAGCTCCCGTAAAGATCCTGGAAAACCGTTCAGTAGGGCCCTCCCTGGGAAGGGATCTCATCGATAAGGGTTTGAAATCGATCATCATCGGGGGGATATTGGTCGTTTTTTTTATGGTTATCTATTACAAGATGTCGGGGGCGATCGCAGATTTTGCGCTGATCCTGAACCTTATTCTCATCATGGGGGCCTTGGCGGGTCTAAGGGCGACCCTGACCCTTCCCGGCATTGCCGGCATCATCCTGACGATCGGGATGGCCGTCGATGCCAACGTCCTCATATTCGAAAGGATCAGGGAGGAGCTGAGGTTGGGGAAAACCCCGAGAGCCGCCATAGATGGTGGTTATTCCAAGGCCTTACTGACCATCATGGATGCCAACATCACTACCCTGATCGCGGCGGTAGTTCTCTTTCAATTCGGAACGGGACCGGTGAAGGGGTTCGCCGTGACCCTGAGCATTGGCATCGTAGCCAGCCTTTTTACGGCCCTGTTCGTGAGCCGGGTAGTCTTCGAAATCCTTCTAACCAAAGGCGTGCTCAGGCAGGTCAGCATATAGCGGGGAGAGTCCCATGGAGTTCATTAAGCCGGGGACCAAAATCGATTTTCTGGGAATTCGAAGGTCCGCCTTTATTCTATCGGGCCTCCTCATTGGAGCGAGTATCATCTCCGTCATACTCCATGGCGGGCTCAACTACGGAATCGATTTTGCCGGTGGAACCCTGGTTCAGGTCAAATTCTCGGAACCGACCCGAGTGGAGACCATAAAGGGAAATTTGGCATCCATTGGTTTGGACCGCAGCCTTGTCCAGCGCTTCGGAGAGAAGAAGGAGAACGAGTATCTCATCCGGGTTGAAAAATCGGTTTCGGATTTGGAGAGCTTGTCGGGTCAAATTGCGGAGGCTTTACAGGAGGCCTACGGAAAAGATGGGGTGGAAATAAGGCGAACGGAGATGGTGGGACCAAAGGTTGGAAAGGATTTGAAGAGGAAGGGGATCTTAGCCATTGTCTATGCACTGATCGGTATCTTGATCTACATCACCTGGCGCTTCGAATTCATATTTGCGGTTGGGGCCATCATCGCCTTGGCCCACGATGTCATGATTACCGTGGGGGTCTTCTCAATTGCCAACAAGGAATTCACCCTTCCCATCGTCGCTGCTATTTTGACTATTATCGGATATTCCCTGAACGATACCATCGTCGTCTACGATCGAATACGGGAGAATCGAAGGAAAATGAGGAGGGAGGCTTTCGCCAAGGTGATAAATTCCAGCATTAATGAAACCCTTGGCCGTACACTGTTGACCTCTCTCACCACGTTAATCGTCGTGGTGATTTTGTTCATCTTTGGGGGCGGAGTTATTCACAACTTTGCCTTTGCATTGATAGTGGGCGTCCTGGTGGGGACATATTCATCCATCTTCGTCGCCAGCCCCATCATTTTGACCTGGCAGGAAAGGAAATAGGGGAGAAACCCTAAGATCCACCGCCTAATTTAGATATCAAGACTGAAATCGGCAGGTTATGGAGCATACCTGATCGCCAGGAAGGTATTAGATGCAAGGCGCCGAGGAGCGACGACTGAGGCGTATGGAGCAATACGCCGCAAGCCTGTCGAGAGCCTCAAGGTCGAACGAGAGGAGCGATCGAAGGCAACGCCGCCCTTCGGCTTTTCTCAGGACCGTGAGTCCTTCGACCTTGCTCAGGACCGTGAGTCCTTCGACCTTGCTCAGGACCGTGAGCTTGTCGAACGGCTTGTCGAACGGCTTGTCGAACGGCCTGTCGAACGGCGGATGATGCCTTGATGGTGGATCAAGGAACCGCATCTACCTTGACAATCTAGTTCATATGGGATACATTTTTGGTCTGTTCTAAGGGGAATTACGTGAGATGCGTACATTCATGGCCAAAAAGGAAGACGTCCCAAGGGATTGGTATTTAGTGGACGCCGAGAATAAGGTTTTGGGCCGCCTTGCCTCGGAACTCGCCAAAATCCTTCGGGGAAAGAATAAGCCTACCTTCACGCCTCACGTGGACACCGGTGACTACGTCATAGTCATTAATGCGGACAAGGTGAACCTGACGGGGAAGAAGTGGAAGGACAAGGTCTATTATCGTCACAGCGGGTATCCAGGGGGGATTAAATCAATTACGGCGGACAATTTGAAGGCGAAAAGGCCCGAGGACCTCATTCGTCTCGCGGTCAAGGGGATGCTTCCGAAGAATAGATTGGGACGAAAACTCTTTAAGAAGCTCAAAGTCTATGTGGGTGGCGAACATCCCCATCAAGCCCAGCAACCAAAACAGATCGATATCTGAATTACATACGGAGATCGCTATGGCTGTAAAGATTTACTATGGCACGGGAAAGAGGAAAACCGCTATTGCCAGGGTTTGGCTAAAGCCAGGGGAGGGGAAGGCAATTATCAACAAGAGGCCATCAGATCAGTACTTTGGCAGGGAAACGGCCAAAATGGTCATTGAGCAACCCCTCGAGCTGACGTCAACTCAAAATCAGTTCGACTTGATTGCAAATGTGAGGGGAGGAGGTATGTCAGGCCAGGCCGATGCCATCAAACACGGGATAGCTAAGGCCCTCCTCCAATATGACGGTGAACTCAGGGATACCCTGAAAAGGGAGGGATTTCTCACCCGAGATTCCAGGGTTAAGGAACGAAAGAAATACGGTAAAAGGGGGGCGAGGGCCAGCTATCAATATTCGAAGAGGTAAGCCAATAACCATCATGGAGAAGGGAAGTCATTCGCCTCTTTTTGGGCAGAATGACATCCCTTTTCATGTTTTATGAGCCTATTTACCGTTTAGAGAAGAAGATATGCTGAGAGTGGGGATAGTCGGGGCTACGGGGTATACGGGATTTGAGTTGATCAGGCTTTTGATCGGACATCCCGGGGCGGAGATCTCCATTCTCACCTCCCGAAAATACGCAGGCGATCCCATCAGCGAGGTCTTTCCATCCCTGAGGGGTCGAATAGAATCTCGATGCCGAGATGCACCCATGGAGGAAGTGGCTCAAGAATCGGATTTCATATTCTCAGCCGTTCCCCATAAGACGGCCATGGAGGTTGTTCCTCTATTTCATGAAAGGGGAAAGAGGATCGTTGATCTCAGTGCGGACTTTCGCTTCCGAGATCATCGGGTTTACGAGAAATGGTATCAACCGCACACATGCCCAGAGTTGCTGAAGGATACGGTATATGGTCTGCCCGAGCTTTACCGTAACCGTATTAAAGGAGCCGGAATCGTGGGAAATCCGGGCTGCTATCCAACAGGGGCGCTTCTTCCCCTCATACCCTTAATCAAACGGGATGCCATTACCCCCGAGGGGATCGTTATCGACTCCAAATCAGGAGTCAGTGGTGCTGGCAGAGAACTCTCCTTGGAAACCCAATTTTCCGAGGTAAATGAAGGATTGAGGGCATATAAGATCCTCGAACACCGGCACTGTCCCGAGATCGAACAGGAGCTGAGCGGTCTTGCCGGGCACTCCCTTTCGGTCATCTTCACCCCTCATCTCATTCCCATGAGCCGGGGGATCCTGACCACCATATACTGTGAGCTCGCTCAAAGCGAAACCACCGAGACCCTTTTGAAATGGGTTGAGGATTTTTACCGGGAAGAGCCCTTCGTCCGGGTTTGCCCCTTGGGCAAATTCCCCAATACCTTGGATGTGAGGGGATCGAATTTCTGCGACATCGGTTTAAAGGTTGACCAACAGGGGGGAAAGCTCATCGCGATATCCGCCATCGACAATCTCATGAAGGGGGCCTCCGGGCAGGCCATTCAAAATATGAATATCATGTGCGATTTTCCGGAGAAGATGGGGCTCGAAGTTCCCGCCCTTTATCCCTGAAGGGCTCCGTTATTCGTCTTTTACGGTAGGTTTTATCTTCAACTTCTTGCCCGGCCGCAATGACGACTCATCGGTTATCCCGTTAAACTCCATGATCTCCCCCGCCTTATCAGGTGTTCCAAAGAAACGCTTGGAGATGGAACGGAACGTATCGCCCTTTCCAACGGTATAAACCTTCAGCCGGTAAAGGGGAATTCGCTCCGCCTCGGCCTGGGTGAGGAATCGGAAGCTGCTCATGACTTTTCGGAAAAAGGGCTTGGCTTGATCGAAATGTGGAGCCTGAGTAATCCCGACAACCATAAAACCCGTCTTTCCCCTCACCAGGTATGCAATTTCGATGGCCAAGGGTACACCGTTGCTGGATCTTGGATAGTAAAGGGCAACCAGGGCCTCCGATCCACCGATCGTCGTTCGTCTGACGGAGGCACTCTTGAGCCCGGATTTGGTCTCGAAGGATTGGGCAAATCGTCCTGGAGTCATCTCGGCCTCCAACTCGAAAACCAACGTCTGGCAGTAAAAATCCCTGCTGGGGTGTTTCATCATGAGAGAGCCCGCAGCATCCCCCCGTTCGATCTCCCAGCCTGAGGGGGCGGAGATGGAAAACCGATAGAATCTATTCCGGTAGAGGTTCTCCTGAATTACCCCGTCTTTTTCCCCGGGGCCGAAGACCAGACCATCCAGGCGGGAAATATATTCATCGGATCGAGTTTTTAGATCCGCCCCTCGGCTCTGTTGAGAAAGCTCACGGGATTGGGCCTCGACCCTCTCGATTCGATCCTCGGTCAGGGGATGGGTTCTGAAGATGACTTCCACGGCGCCGGGAGTCGTCTTATCCATCTTCTTGAGGGTCTTGAGAAACCCCATGCTCATTGTGGGATCATATCCAGCCTTAAAGGCATACAGGCCTCCCAGTTCGTCGGACTGGTGCTCGTCCCTGCGGCTGTATGTCTGGAGGGCAGCCGTCAGGAGGATGCTGCTTCCCTGAACGAGCCCTCCGGATTCAGTGGCGATGGCGACTCCCGCCAGGACGAACTGGGAGGCCATCGCTTTCTGAAGCCTCTTCACGCCATGTCTGGCCGTGATATGTCCCGTCTCATGTCCCAGGACTCCTGCCAGTTCGGCTTCACTATTGAGATGAACCAGCATTCCTCTCGTGATATAAACGTAGCCACCGGGAAGGGCAAAGGCGTTGATAAAGGGCTTATCGACGACCATGTAGTGATATTGGATGTTGGGCCGGTGAGATATCTGGGCAAGACCCTGCCCGATTTCGTTGATGTAACGCTGAAGGCTTGGATCTTCATACTCTCCATATTGCCGTATGACTTCAGCATGGGCCTCTTTTCCCATTTCAACTTCATCAGCATCGCTATAAATCATAATTTCCCGCTTTTGGGTTACCGGGTTTACGGCACATCCCCAAATCATGAGAGTGGATGAGAGGATGACCATAAAGAGGGAAATACATTTTGGGAATTTCATCTCAATCCTCATCTTTTGCTTCGCTCGATATAATAACATTATTGAAGATTCTCTCAAAACACAAGATTCATTACTGGGGGAGCTCCTCCGGTTTCTGGAGAACGGCCTTGTCCATGAGCGTAGTGTGCCGGAGGAGTGGGATACCCTTCGAGGGTGACGTGAGTGTTCAACCCTGAGCTCTTGACCTTACCCTTAACCTGGATCTTAACCTCTAACCTCAACCCTTTAGCCTTAGCCTTGGCCTCTTTCCTCCAACCTCTCAGCCTTGACCTGCTGAGGGCTAAGGGGTCCCCGAAGGATTGAAGCTTCGACGAGGAGGTACAAGGAACTCCGGCATCCTTATTTGTTTTACTTTGAGGGGATATTTTGTTAATGTATTGGAAATAAAGGTTAAACGCTCGTTTTCGGTGTGGTAAGGTGAAAGGGAAAAAAGCAACTCCCATGATGAGGCAATACCTGCGCATTAAGTCGGAATATCCCGACGCTATCCTCTTTTTCCGGATGGGGGACTTTTACGAGATGTTCTTCGAGGATGCAGAGATTGCCTCAAGGGAATTGGAGATAGCCCTCACTTCAAGGGACAAGGGGCAAGAGGATAGCGTCCCCCTCTGTGGGATTCCTTGGCATTCATCAAAACCCTACATTTCGAAATTGATCCGAAATGGCTATAAAGTGGCCATATGCGAACAGGTCGAAGATCCCAAGGGTGCTAAAGGTCTCGTCAAAAGAGAGGTTGTCAGGGTCTTCAGCCCGGGCCTGATCGATGACCCCGAGACCCTTGAGGCAAAGGAAAATAATTTCCTCATGAGCCTCGCCTCAGGGAGCGATGGATTTGGTTTGGGCTTTCTGGATCTCTCCACGGGGGAGTTTAAAATATGCCAGGTCGCCAACTTCGATATCGTGCTCGAAGAGGCCATTCGAAATGAGCCGAAGGAAATCTTGATCCCCGAGGGCTTCAGGAATACCCGGTGGCACACTTGGCTCAGGGATACCTTTACTATGGTACTATTCAATTATCTTCCCGATTCTGCATACGGTTTCGAGCAAGCCAAGGCCATGATTACATCCCAACTGGGGGAGGACGCATCGACGAGCTTACGGAATAACGAGATCCCCAGCGCCGTTTCAGCGGCAGGGGCCATCCTCTCGTATGTGACTGAAAACCAAAGGATAAATCTGGGACATATTCATTCGATACTCCCCTATCGCGTAGGGGACTATATGATCTTGGATGAAGCAACCAAGAGGAATCTTGAACTAACTCGAACCGTTATGGGGGGCCAGAAGAAGGGATCATTGCTCGGCCTTCTCGATGAAACCTTGACCCCCATGGGAGGAAGGAAGCTGCGAACCTGGGTGAACTATTCGCTGTTGGATCTGCGCCAGATTCGGGCGCGCTTGGAAGGCGTGTCCGAGTTAAAGGAGAAGAAGATCGAGCGGAAAGAACTCAGGGAGTGTCTCGGGCAGGTTTTTGATCTTGAACGGCTCATAAGCAGGATATCCATGGGAAGCGCTAATGCCAGGGATCTGGTCGGATTAAAAAGGTCCATCGACTCCCTCCCTCCGATCAAGGATTTGATGAAGGGAATGGAAGGAACGATTTTGGCCGAGATAGAAGGGGAAATAGATGGCTTAACCGATGTGGTTCAGCTTATTCGCCGATCCATCGTCGACGACCCTCCGTTCAGCCTAAGGGAGGGGGGAATGATCAGAGATGGATACCATCCGGTATTGGATGAACTGAGATCCATCAAACGCGATGGAAAACAGTGGGTCGCCCACCTCGAAGCCGAGGAGAAGGCCAAGACGGGCATTAACTCCCTGAAAGTCCGATTCAACCAGGTTTTTGGTTATTATATCGAAGTAACCAAGAGCAATTTGAGCCTGATTCCCGATTACTACATAAGAAAGCAGACCTTGAGCAATGCTGAAAGATTTTTCACTCCCCAGTTAAAGGAATACGAATCCAAGATCCTGAGCGCGGAGGAGAGGATCAACCGCCTTGAGTACGACCTATTCCAAGAAGTGCGCCAGGGAATATCGGCCCAGGCAGATCGGGTTCAACGCACGGCTTCTGCCATAGCGACGTTGGATGCCTTAATCGCCCTGGCCGAGGTCGCGGATCGTTCGGACTATGTGATGCCCATGGTCAACGAAGGCAATGAAATTGTCATTGTTGATGGCCGACATCCGGTGATCGAAAATGTGGATCTGGGTGAGCGATTTGTCCCGAACGATGTGAGGTTGGATTGTGACGAAAACCAGTTGATAATTGTCACAGGCCCCAATATGGCCGGTAAATCGACCTATCTCAGGCAGGTGGCTTTGATTGTCCTCATGGCCCAGATTGGCAGTTTCGTCCCGGCCCGCGAGGCTACTATTGGACTCGTAGATCGGATATTCACCCGGGTGGGTGCATTCGACAACCTGGCTCAGGGTAAGAGCACCTTTATGATTGAGATGGTTGAGACCGCCAACATTTTGGATAACGCCACTTCCAGAAGCCTGATTATCCTGGATGAGATAGGCAGGGGGACGAGCACTTTTGATGGGGTGAGTATTGCCTGGGCGGTAGCGGAATATATCCATGACCACCCGAAGTTGGGAGCGAAGACTCTATTTGCTACCCACTATCATGAGCTGACGGAACTGGCCATGGCCAAGGAGAGGGTAAAAAATTATAATTTCGCCGTGAGGGAATGGAATGAAGAGGTAGTCTTCTTGAGGAAGATCATGGAAGGGGCGACTAATCGCAGCTATGGCATTCAAGTGGCTCGATTGGCAGGCCTTCCGAAACAAGTTCTCGATAGGGCAAGGGAGATTCTCAAAAATTTGGAAAGTAGCGAACTGGACGAGGTCGGAATGCCCAGGATAGCGAGGGGGAAGGGAAGAACATCTTCAAGAAGAGCCACACAATTGGATTTGTTCGGAGCACGGGAGAACCCCCTGAAGAAAGAGTTGCTAACAATCGACATTGAAAATATGACCCCCATTGAGGCTTTGATTAGGCTCAAAGAATTGAAGAATAAGGCGGAGCAATAGGGCATGTCACGGGAAAGGGAATAACTGTGTTGCATAAGCTAGATTTTTCGAAGGCGAGACAGAGGATGGTCGATGAACAAATCGCCTCCAGGGGTATCAAGGACATACGCGTGTTGAATGTCCTGAATAAAGTCCCCCGACATCTCTTTGTGGAGGAGGCCCTTCAAGGCCAGGCTTACAACGACTATCCTTTGCCCATAGGAGAAAAACAGACCATCTCCCAGCCCTTTATGGTCGCATTGATGACCGAAGCCCTTGAATTAAAGGGAGACGAAAAGGTATTGGAGATAGGGACGGGTTCCGGCTATCAAACGGCAATCCTTGCGGAGTTGTCAGAATGGGTTTACTCCATTGAACGGATTCGGTCATTGGCTACGAGAGCGAGGAGGATCCTCTACCAACTGCACTATTATAATATTGAAATAGGAATATCCGATGGAACCCAAGGCTGGAAGGAGAAAGGGCCATTTCAAGCCATCACCGTGACCGCTGGAGCTCCAGATATACCCCAACCCCTACTGGATCAATTGACGGTGGGAGGAAGGCTTGTTGTTCCCATTGGAGATGCTTTTTCTCAGACCCTCGTCAGAGTTATTCGAATGAAGAAGGGGTTTAAGCGGGAGGATATGGGCGGTTGCCATTTTGTTAGATTGATTGGCAAAGACGGCTGGCAGGAGGAGTAGGTATCTCCCTTTGGTTGGGTTAGATCTTGAAATGGGGGAACTACAAGGGGGGAAAAGGGATGCTCATCGGTGTAATCGGAGCGTCAAGTTGTAGCGCGGAGATAGCAGAGCTTGCCGAAGCAGTGGGGAGGGAAATCGGAAGAAGGGGCGCTGTTTTGGTTTGTGGGGGGTTGGGAGGTGTAATGGAATTCGCTTCCAAAGGGGCCAAAGAGGCCGGGGGCCTCACCATCGGCATATTGCCGGGGACGTCCAGGGAAGAGGCAAATTGCTACATCGATATCCCCATCGTAACAGGCCTGGGGCATGCCCGAAATATTGTCATTGCGCATTCTTCGGATGGCATCATCGCCATATCGGGAGAGCACGGGACCCTCTCCGAAATAGCTATCGGGCTGAAATTGAAAAAAACCGTGATCGGGCTCAATACCTGGGATATCGAGGGAGTAATCCGGGTTAAAACGGCGGCCGAAGCGGTTGAAAAGGCCATGAAGATTTCGGAAGGAAGGAATGCTTAAGGGTTGAAGGGACGATATTTGGCCACTTTTCTGTTTGTCGCCATTTTAGGCGCGTGCCGCTCCGTACCTCCGAGCTATCCGGGGACAGGGGTTTATCATACGGTGAAAAGGCACCAGACCCTTTGGAGGATATCTAAAACCTATGGGGTCGATATCGATGAGGTGGCCCGCGTAAACCGCATTCGAGACCCCAGCCGTATCCGGGTAGGACAGAAGATATTTATTCCCGGGGCAAAAAAGGTGCTGAAGGTCGGTATCTATATCGATGATATTGGGGGAAGAAGAGGACGCCCGGGGGATCTGAAGACGATCGCTTTGGCAAAGGGGCGTTTCATCTGGCCGGTAAGAGGTAAAGTCACCCGAGAATTCGGTGTCCGGGGAACGATGAAACACGATGGAATCGACATTTCAGCCCCCATGGGCACCTCTATTAGGGCTGCCGATTTCGGGAAAGTCCTCTATAGCGGAAACGAGATAAAAGGGTACGGAAATATCATTATCATAGAGCATGGGCAAGGATTCATTACCGTTTATGCCCACAACAAGATCAATGGTGTGGCGGAAGGGGAGAAAGTCAGAAGGGGCCAGGTTATCGGAAGACTGGGAAGGACGGGCAGAACAAGCGGTCCAAACCTCCATTTTGAAACCCGTATGAACAACAGACCCGTTAACCCCAGACTTTTACTGGAATAAGCTCTCGGCTATGGCAAAGGAAAAAGAGGGGATCTATCAATCCTTAAAGGCCTATAAGGATAATGGATCCTCCCCAGATCTCATCAAATTATACCTGAATGACTTGAAGAAGTCCCCCCTCCTCTCCCCGCAGGAGGAAAAGGCCCTCGCTATGAGAATTCGTCGGGGTGATGCGAAGGCCCGCGCTCAGATGATCGAATCCAACCTACGATTGGTTGTCAAAATCGCGAAGAAATACCTGTTTCGGGGTTTACCCTTTTCCGACCTCATTGAAGAGGGAAACATCGGCTTGATCAAGGCGGTTGAGCGCTTTTCGCCCGCTAAGAAGAGCCGCTTTTCCACTTATGCCGTTTGGTGGATCAGGCAATCCATCGAAAGGGCCGTTGCTAATCAGGCCCACCTGATTAGGCTTCCCATACATATCACGAGCGATCTCAATAAACTCGCCCGCGTGGTAAGGTCCCTTTTTAATCAGCTCAAACGGGAGCCCTCAAATGAAGAAGTTGCCGCTATAATGAAGCTGAAGCCGGATTATGTCGAAAGACTGAAGAAGGTGGTTAACAGAACGTACTCCATTGAATCGCCCCTCGGGAGAGATACTGATTATTCCTTAAAGAATACGATTCGCGATCAAGATTCCTATAGGCCCTTCTCCCTTCTCGAGAATATTGAAAGATTTGAAAAAGTGAGCTCATGGTTAGAAGGGTTAAGTAAACAGGAGAAGAGGGTCATTGTACTCCGATATGGGCTCGATGATGGCAATCCTCAAACGTTAGAGGCCATTGGCAAACGATTCGGCCTCACCAGGGAAAGGGTGAGGCAGATCGAATCAAAGGCCCTAGCGAAGTTGAGGAGGATCATAATGCGAAAATCGGTAACCTTCGATGAGGTGATCTGACCGTTTCGGATAAGAATTATCTTGAGGTGCTGCCTTTGAAGCCTCGAACGGGGCAGGAGATATTATCCTTATGGGTGATGCGGTTCAGCTTTGAAAACGTTTAAGAAGGGATTCCACCGATTCATCTGATCTCTTACATTTCAAGAGGGCCTCTATTTCAAGCAAGTCGAAGGCCGAATACGATTTATAATCCAAGTCCACATGATATTTCTCCTTGATTCTTTTCGCGACGTACATGCTCATCGTTCGATCATAGGAGGAATACTCAGGCGATGAGGGATCGGCGAAATAACGCCCCGAATAAGCTACAATTCCCGGCCCATGGAATCCTGGGGCACTCTGGGTATTAACCCACGAGGGAGAAATCAAGGCCGAAAAGCATATCAGGAGAAACAGAACAACACCCTTCATCCATACACCTCCTTCGGGAGATTGTCTTAGTCCTCATTATTATTCAATTAAGGGGGTCTGTCAAGGGGTAAATAGGAAGATGCGGTTCTGCCTTGGGATTAAACTCTGGGGGTAACTCATGATAAAGAAGACGATATGGATAGCCCTTCTGGCTACATTCTTTATGAACACCGTTGTTTTTGCCCAAATCGGCACTGTTACCGCAAGGAGCCTTTTGGTAAGATCCGGCCCCAGTAAAAACTATAAGGTCATAGCGAAGATGAAAAGAGGGGAACAGCCCCTCGTGGAAAGAGTTATAGGGAATTGGGTGAAACTGGCCTGGAAAAGGGAAGCTTGGGTTGCGAGGAGTGAACTTTCCCTGATACAGGGGGCCTCTCGATCTTCGGCGATGGATGAGCAATTCTCTCGATGGTTGGTCCACGATACCAAGATCAATTGGGTATTCATCGACCGGGAAAATCGGCATTCGGTCTCCCTATGGGTCAGGATGGATTCGGATCGGTATGGAGGCATGACAATGGTTAATTTTATCGCCAATAACTTGGCCGAATCCTATCGATTTCACACTGGAGATAGGAATCCGGTGGAGATCAAAATATTGAGGCCTGATGCCAAATTTATCCGTGACATCTATCTAGAGACTATCTTTAAATGATCGTTCCATTTATCAGTGGAAGATCGAGCAGATTAAGGAGCAACCATTTTCACCAAGAAGAGGCTCAGGTCAGGAACATAGGTGATAATCATTAGTGCTAGTAAGAGAATTGCCAAAAAGGGGAGAGAAGCCATATAAAGCTTCAGCACTGGCCGCTCAAAACGGAAACTCGCGATAAAGAGATTCATGCCCACGGGGGGGGTTGAGTAACCTATCCCAAGATTAATGAGGAAGATGATACCAAGATGAACGGGGTCTATGCCATAAGCCTGGGCTATAGGGCTTATGAGGGGGACAACAACCACTAATGCGGAAAAGATGTCAATCATACACCCTACCACCAGAAGGAAAATATTGAGCATGATGAGGAAGACGAATTTATTTGCAATACGGGCTTTGAGAAGGTTCAATATTTTCATGGGTACCTCCGCGTCTACCAGGTAATTGGTAAGAGCGAGTGCGGCACCCAGGATGATCAGGATTCCACCCACCAGCACCATGCTTTTTTGCATGATCCGAGGAAGATCCCTTAAGCTGACCTCTCGATAAATGGCGACTTCCACAACAATGACGAAGAAGGCAGTGATAGCGGCTGCCTCGCTTATGGCAATATAGCCGCTGTAGATTCCAACCACAACAATTATGGGCAGGGGAATCTCCCACTTCGCGGCTCTTATGGCATCGGCCACCTCCCGAAGGGTAATCCTTGAAGACGGCACTCCAGCTTCCAGCCCTTTATGTACGCTGAATAGGGATAGCAAGAGCACCAGGAGCATGCCGGGCACAATACCGGCGATGAATAGGTGATCGATTTTGGTCTTGGCCACGACGCCGTAAAGGATGAGGGGGAGACTGGGTGGAAGAAGAAGACCTAAACTGCCCGAGGTGGTCAACAGTCCAAGGGAAAATTTCTCAGGATATTTTTCAATCATGAGGGCGGGAAAGAGAAGCCCCCCCAGGGCGATAATGGTGACACCGGAGGCACCCGTGAAGGCGGTAAAAAGGGTGCAGGCCAAAAGGGCAACAACGGCCAATCCCCCCGGCAACCATCCAAGGAGTGCTTTGGAAAGTTTAACCAAACGACTCGGAGCCCCACTTTCCGCAAGGATGTAACCGGCAAAGGCGAACAGAGGGATGGCAATGAGCATAGGGGTGTTGACCATCCTGTACATCTCGATGGTGACTATTGATGAATCAATCCCCGCCAGATAGAAGTTCAAGAGTGCACTGGCTGAAATAATGATGAAAAGCGGTGTACCCAGGAGGGCAAGAATGACGGTAACGATACCGGAGAGAAATATCATCGATTACTTCCCCTGATAGCCGTGGCCCCATTCCGAAAACCACTGATGGCAAAGCGAAGGGCGATGAGTCCGAAGGCAATGGGAAAGATAACCCCCACGGTCCAGGTCGGTACCTCTAAGAAGGCGAAGGTACCAGCCTGGAATTCATCCCTCATGAATTTGAGGGAGGCCTGGATCAAAAGGATACAGATAAGAGTTGAAAAGAGATCGATCAACGCTTGAATGGCTGCTTTCCCTCTGTCGGGGAGTAGCCTTGCAATGACATCAATGTTGATGTGTTTTCCTTCCTTGGTGGCCATGGTCGCTCCCAGCAGAGCGACCCAAAGCAAAAGGTGCCTCAAAAGTGGGTCTCCCCACAGTATTCCCGTGGCAAAAAAAATCCTCAAAACAATCTGGAGAAAAGCCAGTCCCACCATAAAGGCAAACAAAAAACCGAGAACCAGATATTCCAGCTTATCGAGGAACCACAGGCTTCCTTTCAAAAGCCTTCCAACGCTCCGCATCATTTTCCCTTCCGGGCCTTTCTGTATTGCTTTATGTGGGATCTTACCTGGACCAGGACATCCTTTGAAAAAACTTTGTCCCCCAGTTCATCTATGGCTTCAAGGCTAATTCGTTTGAATTCCTCCGTTTCCTCATCGGTTGGACTAACGAGCTTTATCCCCTGTTTTTGCATCACCCTGACTGCCTCGTCATTATCCCTTCTCGTACGTACATTGAGGAGGGAAATGTGATTATGAAATACGTCCTTGACGATCTCCTGAAGGTTTGCCGGAATTTTGTCGAACATTCTTTTACTCAACAAGATACCGCCCAGCGAATAGATCAGCGGCAGATCTGTCATGTACTTCACCTTGGTAAACCACTGTAAGGCAATAGCCGCGAAAGGTGAAGCATACACGACATCAATCAAGTTGGTTTGCAGTGCCATGAGGACATCGGGGACACCAAGGGGAATGGGCGCGACACCTGCTTTTCGGAGTACTGGACTCGCGATAGGATCGCCCTCCCAGAGCCATACCTTTGTCCCTTTGATGTCCTTCACAGAGGTTACAGGCACATTGGACAGTAAATACACAAACCCAATCTCCGACCAGCCCAGGAGCACGTAGCCCTCTTCTCTGAACCCCTTTCTAAAGTAATCATCCATCTTGCTCAGGACATAGTCCACCTCCTCATAGTTTTGGAACAAAAAGGGAATTTCCATGACAAAGATATCCCGATTTATCGACCCCAGTCCCATTCCCGTGAATCCAGCGCCATGGATTTGACCGATTCGTATTTTTCGAATCATGTCCCTGTCTCCACCGAGGACCCCTCCAGGATAGGCCCTTAGCTTGACCATACCACCCGTTCTTTTTTTTATTTCTCCGTTTATCTTATGGAATATGTTCATCCATGGGGTTCCCTCTGGGGCCAGCGTAGCGAGCTTTATAATATATCGTTCCTTCGCCTCGACTGATGTCCGGTACCCAGAAAACAGAAGCATGAGAATGCCTACCAGGAGGAAAGTAGCTTTCGTCAATGTCTTCAAAAAGGACATGGCTTTAAAAGTAATCATCAATCTGCTCCAATAATCGCTTGGCCTGCTGTTTCGCCAGGGTATTTAATAATGTCAGCTCCGGAACCGAGTCGGCTGGGGTGTCCAGGACCTTTTCCAGAGTTAAAACGAAAAGCTCTCTGTCAAGGGTTTGGCGGGCGTAGTATTTGGCATACAAGACATGGCCCATGAGGAATCTCTCCTGGCTCAGCTCGAAGGCCTTTTCAAAATGTCGATGTGCCCTTTCCGGATCTCCCCCGTAGGCCTTAGGCCTGGACATGTGATAGACGGCCATAAAGAGGTGGGGCCCACCGTAATAGAACCCCTCATCTAACTCCATAACTCTCTGCATAAGGCTCACTACTTTGGGAATCTCCGCCATGGCTTCCACCGAATCAGTGCTCAGACTGATCCAGCTTCCCCAAGAACTTGCTGTCCAGAAGAGGGCAGGGACGTCTTTTTTCCCGAACTCTGCTAAACAGGTTTTAAATTGATCGACGTGTTTGGGGAGAAGTTCCTTGAACCGTTCCCGCTTGGATAGCACCCTCAACCCGTAGTGCTTTGCCTTCGAGTAGAGCCCCTTGGCTTTTTCCTCATCTTCTTCGGTGAAGAGCGCGGCATAGGAAGAATATGCCTGCGCACCTGCTACCAATAGCTCTGCATTCTGTGGGTAAGCCTCAATAAGCCCATCGATGAGCATCAAATAGGCCGGCGTCCCCTCGCGGATGACGGTGATATCCGATTGCTTGGAAGAAGACCTGGCTACATCTTCTAGGATTAAGCCAACAGCGGCTACCGTCAGTCTCTTGGTGGGAATACAGGCAGAAGAGAACGATAGTGAAAGCAATAATAATCCCGAAAGTACCGCTTTCCATCGATAATCCATAGTTATTCCTCGGGACATTTGAATTCATTACCACAAAGATCTCAGCCGATTCAATACCACATAAAGTGTAAAAGGTCAAAGGGTATGAAAAGTGGAGACGCGTTTGAAGGCTCAATGAAAAAGGGCGTAACGCATTGATCTCGAGGAGTACCGGGGAATAAAAACTCTGTATGTTATTAGAGTTTAAAAGAAAAGATACTGTTTTTAAATTGTTTTTAGGCACATGAAAAGGATTTTTTCACGCGCATCTACGTCCCAAAGGTACTGATCCTCAGCCGTGAAGACTCCGCAGATTTTGACCGAAGGGGAGGGCGATGCAGTCAAAACATGGAATGAGAGAGTCAATTGAGACTGCATCTTCATTACCAAATCCACCGCCTAATTTAGGTATCAAAACTGAAATCAGCAGGTTATGGAGTATTCCTGATCATTAGGAAGGTATTAGATGCAAGGCGCCGAGGAGCGACGACTGAGGCGTATGGAGCAATACGCCG